>Ga0181402_1000599_pt1 | contig 13457 bp, 16 predicted proteins | sample 25SPOviralmetaG_FD_130131 | JGI IMG/M metagenome (GOLD analysis project Ga0181402, IMG submission 130131) | Marine viral communities from the oligotrophic San Pedro Time Series (SPOT) site, San Pedro Channel, CA, USA - 25 SPOT_SRF_2011-08-17 | ecosystem: Environmental > Aquatic > Marine > Strait...
GTATTTCTGGTGAGGGTGATGAGTATTATGATGAAACATTACCAATGTTTTTTGATGCTGTTAGTCAAACTATGCAGCCGATGCAATCTACATACTCTACTATTACTCCTGACTCTAACCAGTTTATATCAGGTGATGCAGGTCAAGTAGGAACTTATGCTCCTACAGTGGGTGCAGCACAAGTAGAAACTACCTCTCAAGCTACTACACCTACGTATACCCCTTCAGCTACCTATGGTGCAACTGGTACTGCAGATCAAGTAAGAAGTGAAACTGCAGCTACTCCTGCAATAAGTGGTGAAGTTAGAGATGAAGCTTTAGTTACAGGAGCACAAGGTACTTCTAGTGTAAGTATTGATGCAGCCCAAGGTACTGCGACAATGATGACTAACCCTGTAACAAGGGAAATACAATCAGGTGAACTTATTAGTGGTGCTGCAGACGCACAGAAAGCTGCTAAGTTCACTGAACAGATTCAGGCTGCTCAGGCTACCCCAAGTAAACAGGCTACTGTACAAGGCCAACTAGAAGGTCTGATGCAACAGTTTGAAAGTGGTGATACACCTGCATGGGCTGCTGGTGCAATGCGTAATGCTATGGGTGCTATGGCTGCTCGTGGCTTAGGTGCTAGTAGTCTTGCTGGACAAGCTGTTGTACAAGCTGCAATGGAATCAGCAATACCTATTGCTTCTGCTGATGCACAAACAATTGCATCTTTTGAAGCTCAGAACTTGTCAAACCGTCAACAACGTGCTATGCTTGCGGCACAGCAACGTGCACAGTTTATGGGTCAAGAGTTTGACCAAGCATTCCAAGCTAGAGTACAGAACTCCTCTCGTATTGCTGACGTAGCTAATATGAACTTTACTGCAGAGCAACAGGTTGCTTTAGAAAACTCTCGTGCTGCTAATACTATGAACCTAGCTAACTTGTCTAATCGTCAAGCTGGTGTAATGGCAGAAGCTTCAGCTATTGCTAACATGGACATGGCTAATCTTAACAACCGTCAACAAGCTGCAGTACAAAATGCTCAAAACTTTATGGCAATGGACATGTCTAACCTTGATAGAGCACAGCAAACTGCACTGTTTAGATCACAGCAAAACATCCAAGCTTTGTTTACTGATCAAGCTGCTGAAAATGCTGCACTACAGTTTAATGCTTCAAGTGAAAATCAAACTAAACAATTCTTTGCTTCACTATCCAGTCAGACTTCACAGTTCAATGCAGCACAGACTAATGCAGTAAATCAGTTTAATGTAAACTCTGTTAATGCTATCAGTGAATTTAATGCTAACTTACAACAACAACGAGATACATTTAATGCTACTAATGGTCTGGTCGTATCACAAGCTAATGCTCAGTGGAGACAAAACCTTGCTACACTAAACACTGCTGCTGCTAATGATAGCAACATGGCTTTTGCTTTAGCTATTAATGGTATGACCTCAAAGAACATTGATAATATATGGCAACGTGAACGTGATCTAATGAGTTATAATATTACATCAGTAGAATCTGGTAAAGATCGTGCCACACAAATCTTATTAGGCAATCAAACACTAGAAGCTTTAAGAGAAAAAATTGGTTATGCAGAAGATAGTTCACAGTCAGAATTTTTTATGAGGTTTTTGTTTGGTGACTTTGGAGATTTATTTGGTAGTGAAGATTAGGAAAATAAACAATGGCAGGAATGTATAGTAAAGCTTACAGTGATATGACTAAAGTATTAGAAAATCCAGATACTTTAAGGTCTATATCTGCAGCTAAAATTAATGAAGGTGGGTTGGGTTCTAGACTTCAAACTGCTTCTGTTTCAAGCAGTTTAGAGGTTGGAGATCCTGCATCAGGATTAAATCCTGCACCTGAGTTAATTAAAAGAATGGAAAAATATAAAGGCTATTCAGATAATGCTGAACGGTCTAGACAAGATATGATAAATAGAATTAAAAAAGAAGAAGGATCATCGGAAGAAACTTCTGAAGTAGAGGAAGAGTCTAATGGTCTTATGACCCCCACTGGTAAAATAGATTTTGATGAGGGTATGCTTGAATTTGCTACTGCTGCTTTAGCAGATGTTGAAAGTAGAGGTAGTGGTGGATACTCTGCAGTAGGTGATGAAGTTACTAAGGGTATGTATAAAGGTGAAAGAGCTTTAGGTAAATATCAAGTTATGCCAAGCAATGTGGCAGGGTGGACTAAGAAACACTTTGGTAAAACATTAACCCCAGAAGAATTTTTAGCTAGTCCTGATGCACAAGAAGCAGTTGTTCAAGGTGAGTTAATGTCAAACTTTCAAAAGTATGGAACTATTGAAGATGCTATTTCAATATGGTTTACTGGTAAGCCATTGAAAAAAGCTATTGCTGCAGGAGCTTCAGATCAAAACACAGGTGTACAAAATTATTTAAATAAATGGACTTCATCTTTTAATAAATATGTATCGGAGGAAGAAGTATAATGAGCATTATATTTGCAGCACCAATTCCCGGTCAGTCATTAACTACTGAACCAAAGAACATGCCTTTTGAAAGACCACCAGAAATAGTTGATCCTATTGAAGCTCTTGATATGCACATTGAAAATATTACTAATCAAGATGCAATGGAAGATGCTTTATACTTTCTTGAAAAAGGACTTACACTTACTGCCTTAGTTGAGGGTGTACTTCGTAGTGCAGTAATGGAAGGTATGCATAGCATAGATGTCAGTCTTATTATTGCACCAGTATTACATGAGTACATTAAAGGTTTAGCTCTTGAGTCTGGTGTAGAGTTTGACGAAGGGTTTGAAAATCCAAAAGCTAAAAAAGCTATGAGCTATGAGAGAGATCGTGCTCGTGCTAGAGATATGTTAAATGAATTACGTAAGGAAACTGGTGAGTTGCCTGAAACAATACCAGAGGGTGTTGCTCCAGAAGAACCTATGATGGAAGAACCTATGATGGAAGAACCAAAAGTAGAGGTTGAGCAACCAGCCCCTCAAGGCTTGATGGCAAGGAGATAATAGATGGGATGGAGTTGGGCAGGAGCTTTAAGTGGCATTGATAAGATGCAAGCTAAAGCTTTAAAAGAAGAAGAAATGAGCAATGAACGTGAAAAAAGTTTGCTTGGTCTATACCTTTCTAAACTAGAAAAACAATCAACAGCTAAGACTGGTGATAAGTATCGTAATGCTGCACAAGCCTCATTAAGATTACAAAAAAGAATTAGTGGCGCAGATCTTGAGGAAGAAGACTTAGCTTTTTTTAATAATATTATTGAAGATCCTTTTGCTGCAGAAGAAGTATTAAACTTTATAGATTCTCAAGCAACTGAATATGGTATGAGAGTTCAACTATCTGATATACCTTCTATGATAAATGTGATACAATCTCCAGCATCTACAGAAGAAAAAATAGATTACATGAGTTTAATTACTGGTGCAGATCTTACTGACAGTAGTAAGTATTATGAGATAGCTCAACAATTAAGTAGCATAACCACTGCTCCGGGTCGTACAGTTATTACTGATGTAAAACCTAGCACAAGAGTATCATCTAAACTTGAAGAAGATCGTAATGATTTAATGCTAGGTATTATTGGCGGTCAACTTGTTGGTAGAGCTAAAGCTTTTGTTAAAAGTAGTGATGCTGATAGTGGAAATCCTCAAGTTAGAAAAATACAAAATGCAATTAACCTGATTGAAAGTGGTAATAAAGAATCTATTCAAGTTGGTAGAGAAATATTAATGGAAGAGTATCTAACTCCTGAAAACTTTATGACAGATTTTGTAGAAAACTTTCCAAATCAATTTAAAGGTTGGGAAAATAATTACTATTTACCCCCATCGTTAAAAGCAATTACAGAACCAGAGTTACCCGGTAATAATAATAACGTTAGAATAATCCCTAATGCAACAGTTTTAACTCAAGAAATGATTGATAGTAATCCGTCATTAAAAAACGTTGGTGCTCAACCCGGAGATCAATTCTTACAGACAACTGAAGGTGGAAAATTATATGGTCCAGACGGAAACCCAAAACGATAGTGACCCTTTTGCTGGAGTAACCTTAGCTACTGAACCTTATAATGCTTTTAATGATGTTACTTTAGCTACAGAACCTTACGATTTTTCTAGTAAAACTGATGTGCTAAGTCCTGCATTGCCAGAAGCTGGTACGTACACTCAAGATGATATAGCAGAAAATGACTATGCTTACTCTATTGCTGAGGGGTATATGCGTGATAGGTATGGAAATGATTTTGTAGATGGTAAAACTAGAGAATCTATTGTAGATAGTTTTTTAAACAATCGTAGGTCTGTAGTATCAGGAAATTCTATAGGGGGTTTAGCTGAGATAGACTACATTAACGACATAAAAGATAATCAAGATAAAAAAGTTCGTGCTGCTAAAGCATACCAGTTGTATGAAAATATGGCTGGTATTTTTAGTAAAGAAGCTACGTGGTCAGAAACAGGTGAAGGTCTTATGGACTTTACTAGGAGTGTATTACTTGATCCAGTAAATCTTGTTGGTGGTATCTTTGGTAAAGCTGTTGCTGGTGGATCAATTCGTGTTGCTACTAAAGCAGCACAAAAAGTTGCTCTTGAAGCAGCAATGAAACAAGGTACAAAAGAAGCTGCTAAAAAAACAGTAACTAAAGTTTTTAATAAGGAAGCAAAAGAAGCTGCTGTTAAAACTGGAGCTAATGTAGCAGCATATTCAAAAAATGTATTGGGTAAAACTGCAGCACAAAGACTAGCTACTAGAGCAGCTATTACAGAGATAGGTGTAGTTACTAGTGTTGATGCTATGGTTGGTGCAGGTATGGAATATCTGTATCAAACAGGTATGGTAAAGGTAGAAGCACAAGAAGAAATTAATGGTATGTCTGTTGGAATAGCCCTACTTGGTGGTATTATTCTTGGTGGTGTGCAAGCAGGATTAATTGCTAGACGGGGTGTATCAGATACAGCATTACCTAGTACAATACTCCCTGAGCCAAACACTGAAGGATTTGTATCTGAAGTTTCTAAAACTATTGATGCTTATATAAAACAAAATAAAGTTGAAATAGGTAGAGAGTGGAAAACAAAAGTAAAAGGTGGTGCAGTATTATCAAATAATAGTAAAGACTTTGGTGTAGAGTTTGTACAAAGACTGTTGTTTGGTCATGCAGATGATGAAGGTAATGTTATATTAAAAGGTATGACTCAAGTAGCATATGAACGTGGTTTTGTGTGGGCTAAACGTTTTGAAGAAGATAAATTTACTAACTGGATGGCAGATCTTATTGCTGAAGTAAGTGACAAAGAAGCACAAGATTTATTACGTGCTATAGAAAAAGCAACAGGTAATAAATTAAAAGTTAAAGATGCTGATAATAAACTTATACCTCGTTCTAAAGTTACTGGTCGTGATATTGGTGACATTCTTGCGTATAAAATGTCAGAAGCTGGTACTACTTTAGGTGCATCAGGTCTTTCAGCTAGAAAGCTAGGTATATCTCTTAGTGATCAAGAACTAAAAGATTTATTTGACTCTGCTTTAGATGCTGGATTTGTAAAAGATCCTAAAGGAAAATCTGAAGCAGAACTTAAAGGGCAGGGAAGGTTTAAAAAAGGTTTAAATGTAACACGAGAATCTTTTGCTAGTGTTCAAAATAGATTAATTAGGTTACTTGTTTCGCACCCCTCTACCAGTGCTTTAAATGTAATTGGTTGGGGTGCTAATACAGCACTGCAATCTGTATCAGACATAAGTACAGCTTTAATATATGCTGGAAGAGGCACACTTCAAAAGCTTTCTGGTGAAGTAGAGAAGGGTGCTAATACTCAAAGACTTGCTAAAATATTAGTTGAATCTAATGCTCAAAGAATTAGATTCTTATTTGATGCTGACATGACTTACACTGCTTTTGAATCAGCACTTCAAAGAAACTCAGAGGCATTACAAAAATTAAACAGTGTACTTCCCGGTGGTGTAGAAAACACTACTAAGCTTTTAACTGAAGGTAACTTTAGTCCTAGTACAAAACTTGCTGGATTAAAAGCTGACCAAGGGATTGATCTAATTCAAAAGCTAACCTTTGTTCAAGCACAAGATACATTTACTAAGTCACAAGAGTTTTTATTTCAAATGGATAAAAAGCTTAGAGCTACTACAGGTAAAGGTTGGAACGAGTTTTATAGGTCAGAAAATATTGGAGACATGACACTTCAAGCTTACATGGCTACTAAAAACTATCGTGCTATAGAAGCCAGTGCTGTAGAAGATACACTAGAGGCAGTGTTTTCTAAGTCATATAAAAGTAAGGGTGCTTTAGGTACACTTGCAGGTCTTGCTGAAGATGCTAGAAATTTTCCGGGTCTTGGTATGTTAATTCCTTTCGGTAGATTTTTTAATAACACTGTAGCTTTTATGGGTAAAAATACTCCCGGTGTTAATATGGCTTTAAAGGCATCAGGTTACTATGATAACATGTCAAAGACAGAAGCATTTTCTAGGTCATTAGTTTCTTTAGGTATTTTATATACACTGTCTGAACAGGAAGTAGAAAATGTAAAGAATGGTTTGCCTATGTATGCAACTAGAGATCCTATTACAGGTGAAGAATTAATTAGTCAACAGTATGACTTTCCTGTGTCAGCCTATAGAGGCGCAGCAAGAATTTTGGCTTTAAGCAAAATGAATAGATATGAAGAAGCTGTAAAAGCTTTTAAACAATTTGGTGAAGATTTTGGTGTTTCTGGTGTGCTTAGAAACCTAGACAGAACACAACGTGACACCCTAGAATCTTTAAAATTAATGATAGATCCTGAAAGAAGAGATGTTATAAAAGCTATGGAAATAGTAAAAAATACTGTAGCAACTCAATATGTAAATCCTCTTATGCGTCCTCTTGAACCTTTAAATGTTGTTGCTGGTTTAGCTAGAGGTGAAGATGCAGCACCTATTGATAGAGCACAAAATAACAGGATGGTTAATAATGCCTTTCGTTACATAGATAATATCATTCCTTTGTTCACAGGTAAGCCACTAGCAGATCCTAGAGAGACTGCAGCAGGTGGTACATCTGATATACAATCAACAAAGATACTAGGTGCTAGGGTCATTAGACTTACTGATACACAACGTGTAATGAATAGTATAGGTCTTAGAGACTTTGATTTAAACACTGCTAAGAAGATAAGGGATCAAGCTCCAGAAGCAGCTAATGCTTTGAATGGTATTGTATTTGATATTATTGAAGCAGAGTCTAGTTTACTTTTAGAAAGTAGTTGGTGGGATAATTTAACTCAACAACAAAAACGAGATCATTGGAATGATGATGTTGTAAAAAGATCTAAAGAATTAGCTAAAACATTTTTAAGGATGCAGTACTCTGGTCCTGATGAAATCATATCTCTACAGTACGACATAACATCTAAGTACCCTAAAAAAGATATTCAAAAAGCTACGAAAGAACTAGACTTAGAAGGGGTAGAATACTTAGAACAAAACGAGTTATTTATTTTACAACAGTATTTAAATACTGAACAGTCGTTAAGGGATCTATCCCGATTCCAAAAAATGACACAATAAAGAAGGGGGCTTGCGCCCCCTTTTAATTATTCTGAATCATCGTCTAGCATAAAGTCTGCCCAATCATATGCTTCACGTTTTATGTCAGCCCTATGTACATGACCCGGAGATCTAGACAACAATGCCGCCATTGCTTGACCAGCCATAAACCTACGTGCAGTTAGTGGCTTAGTCTTGATTGGTGGCTTTCTCTTTTGTTGCCTGTAGTTTTTAGCTTCCTCTTCTAGCTTCAAATTTCTGCTCATTTAGCTTCACCTTTTCAAGGTTGTAGAAGTAGGCTTTATTAAAGCCCATCTCCCAATCCCTGTTTTGTTTTGTGTTTTTAGAGTAGGGGTTACCTAACCTACCAGTTTTAAAAGCCTTCATACCTTCATCGTATGGTTTCATTTATGAATCTCCTTCATAGTTTCTATCATCTTACGTAAGTACCATTCAGCTTTTTCTATGTCCTCAACAGGATTACCTTTGTATCCATGTCGATGTTGATATTTAATTAAGTTACCATGACAGTAACCTTTGAACTCCTCTGGTGTTAACACTTGTTTGATGTAATCAATACACTCAACCCCATCACCTAATTTGTAATGGGCTGGATTGTTTACTGGATCATAACTCATTTGATTTCCACTAGCTCTGCTTCTGTGTAGGGGATGTGAAAGAACTTTTCTCCTGCTCGTATGTTTCTGCCCTTTGCTTCTTTCAATCTATCTGGTGTCATCTGTGTATCCTTAATACGCCATGCTTTACTCAAGTCCTTACTGAATACATAAAAATTTAAGACTCCTTTATCTTTCTTGTACATTTCAATAAGACGTTTCTTGCGTTCAGGTACACGTATTTCAGTAAAGCTAGTAGGCCATTCATCCTTCCATGCTGTCTTAACTTCTGCTTCACTGTAGTAAGTATAACCATTTTTAGTTGAAACTACATCAACGTTGTAGTCCTCTTCAATGTCATTTACTTCGTGACCAATTTTAACTAAGTGATCTCGCAATGTCTCCTTTGCTGATTGATCATATTTATTATACCATTTCCGATTGAAGGGATGTTTAATCATGGTAGACTTTCCTTTTGTTACTGAAGTTTGAATTATATACTCTCTGGTATTTGAAAGCAATAGGTATTTGCAGTCGCATCTGGTGATGGTTTAGTACTCACTAATCGTTCTCGCATTGTAGTTGAAACTTGATTGCAAGTCTTCCAATCGGGGAACAGTGAATGGAAAGCTTGAACTTTCATATTACCTTGAAAAGTCATAATGAGTACTAAAACATACATGTGATTCTCCTTTATGTTAGATCTACTATTTCACAAACATCACCAGTACATGCCATAGTTTGCATTGCTACAGTGTTGTCTTCACTTTCGTATGATGCAAGCTTAGTCCAATCAATAGTCTCTGGCATACAAGATAACAAAGTTTTGTAATCATGCTTACCTATTTCTTGATAGGGTGCTTGTTGATATGTGTGTTCGTTGTAGGGCAAGAAGGATACACCTGACATCTCGTCAAAGTATTTGTAAACAAATGCACCTACTTCAAACCATTCATCCTTCTTAACATTTATCGTAACACTTGGCTTATGCTCACACCATGATCGTTGATAGGTCAGCCACATCTCTAATTGCTCAATAGCAGTCATGTCTGATGTAACGACAGAACCTTTAGGTGATTGAATAGGGAAGCTAAATACTGTTGTTTGATCTGGCTTCATCACACAAGGTTCACTTGGTATTTTCTGATCAATCATAAACTGTGTCAACGGATCTTTATTATCACCACGCACAGTGCGGATATAATAGGGGCTATGGCGAGCATGTATGCCACTGGCACTATCCACCAGTTGTGAGACTGTTCCCGATGGTTTGCAGCATGTAATTGCAGTAGCAACAGGTATATCAAGACGATCAGCCCATTCAGCATTAGTAGATACACAAATCCTACGAAGATGTTCAAGGGTATCCTCCAATCCTTTATTTTTCTTAGTCATCAAGGGGTTGTCCATTATCCCTGTGAGTGACACACCGAGCAGTCGTTCTTCTTCTGTATTTCTAGACCACACCTTTCGCAAGTAGGGGAATTTAGTGTATGTAGATTGGATAGTTCCCAGAATTGTTGCCAGACGGACTTTTCGTTCAAGATCATCAACACTGTCTGTGGCACGAACAACAACCTCTGTAAGATTACAGAACTGATATGGACGCAGGATGATTTCACTGCAAGGATTAGTTCCAAACTCAAAGTCTGCATTACGCCTACCATTCTTAGCAGCCTGTACCTTACTTGCTTGACGATTGAATACACCACGTTCTCCACTTCCTGATTCTACTAGTGCCATCCATTCTCGCATGAATGATACAGCATCTGGTTTTTCTGTATAACTAACACTGTTATTAGCTAAGGCACGTTGTGGATCGTTCTCCCACCATGCACCTGACTTAGCATGACGCATACGATCATCACTAAGGTTACTCAAAGAGATCATAGCTGACCTACGTACTCCACCTACAACTACTACCTCACCAATCTTACACATAATATCATGACACTCAATGCTAGATAGTTTACGTCCTTGTGCAGATTTAAAAGTATTAATTACAAAGTTGAATAAATCCACTAAAGGTGCAGGGCCAGATGCTCTACCGCCAAACGTCTTTAGTTTAGCACCAGCAGGTCGAACTTTAGATACATCCCACTTGGGAATCTCACCACTGTAAAGGAGTGCAATCAATTGTCGAAGACCCTTAGCCCAAGCTTCCTTGGAGTCACCAACGACAACAGTTGTGTCACTGTCGAACAACTCAGGAACTTCTGGAAGCTTACTAATGAACTGTCTCTCAACACTGAACCCGACACCAGTACCACACAAGAGGACAAACATAGCCTCATCGAAGGACTTAGGGTCATCTACGGGTAAGTAGCTGCAGTTATACATACAAGTGTTATCACGATTAGCAGCAGGACCAGCAGTCATCATTGCCCTCATACTGGGCATAACCTCTAAGCCTAAGATGGCTTGTTCTATTTGTTGTGCTATCTCCATGTTGTCTTCACTAGCACCACTATCAACTACAGGCTCTACAATGTTATCCATGTAACGCCCTACTGTTTCATCCCATGATTCTCTTCGTCCTTCTTCTTCAAGCCACCGTGCATAACGTGAAGTGTGAATGAATGCTTGATAATCTGTTGGTAAATAGTTGTTCATCGGTTGTCTCCACTTCCCTTTAATACACCACGTTGTTCTCTGTCATCTAACTTAGCCATGTTCATCTCCATAACCTTACGTAAGTTACCATTAAATATATTTGATAATGCCACCGTATAAAACAACACATCACCAAGCTCTTTTAAAACTTCATCGTCACTAAATTTATTTTTATCACGAAATAATTTCTTTATCTTTTCTGATACCTCTCCTGCCTCACCTACTAGCCCAAGTGTATTTTCTATTAAACGGTCACGGCCCTTAGTAAAAATTTTATCCTCTACAAATTGACTGTAAAAACGTACAGGATCTTTGTCATAGTCGGGGCTGTTTTGAAACATGTCAAAATACCCAAAGGCTTCTAGGTCAGTCTTATTAATCATTCGGTGTTACCTCACAGTTATCTACGGTTATATCATCTAAATCATACAGGCAGTCCTGTATCATCTCTTGGATCAAGTCTAAATTATATCTGATACTTCGATCAGACTCAAGAAAGTTTGCATCGGGGTCTACCTCTATGTTTATTGTAACCTCATAATGCATTTCGGAAACTCCTAGTTATACTCATTAAGAACTCCATGTCAATCTTCAATATCAAGTTCTATTGGCTCAATATTTTTTGAAAAATATTTTACCATTTCGTAAGCATCATTAAAACTATCAAAGAAATACTCGACATCTTCTACCTTACCATCTACCTCTACCTTACATAAGTTAAAATGTATTCCATCCATGTCAGGATGATCAAAAGGATATGGCCCAGATATAACATCCCAAATCTTAACTGGCTTATCTCTAAGGTCACTGTTTACCATCTCTATTCCTAATCAATTGTATGTAGTGATCTAACTCAGTCACTACTAACCATTTCTGTCTATCTGAACGATAGAAAACTACAGGTGGATTATCTGTGTGGTTGTCTGCTTGTGACATCCAACCATAGACTGTTTTGAGTGCTGACTTTCTCCTTTTTACTTCTATTGATATTGGTATTAGCTTACGTGCTGCTGGTGATAATTGTATATCAGCACCAGTATCACCCATGACAGTTGACTTTATATCATCAGGCTCAAGCTCAGGGAAAGCTTCTAGTAAAGCATCCCTGATCTCTTGCTGGCCTAACCTGCCCTTTTGTTTACCCTGCTTACTCAATCTATTAACTCAGGTACTTTTGGTTTCTTAACCACATCAATCAAATACTCCTTACGTCCACCAGAATATTGAAAGACCCTAGCTTCAGGCCAGCATATCTTTCGGTACTCACAACCTGAACAAGCAAAAGTAAGCTTAGTATTTTCAGATGTGTCTGACTGTGGGATAGGTGCTATACGTTCTTCTGGTAGTTCACCTGACACAACCTCTTTTACTTTTTTAACCTCTTGTTCTTTGGTCTTTAGTTCGTCAGTAAAGTCGTAGGTATCTAAGACTAATTCAAAACTGTCTTTCTGTACGACAAGAAAAGCACCACGTTTTTTATCTGTTACAAGTGGATCATCCTTACCTGCATATACATATGAACTTAACTGGCTGATGTAACCGTATGGATCATCGTCACGAAGTACATGATTCTTAAACTTCTGCATTCCATAACGTGATGCAGACTTAACATCTATTGTCATACCATCAATGACTGCATCCCTGTGACCCTTGATGCCGTGAACAGATAAACGATCCTGCTCACCCTGTACATCATGTCCTGCTGCCCTTGCTAGTGCAAGGATAAGAGTTTCTAAAAGATCCCCGTAAAAGAAAAGACCAAGTAACTGAGGCTTTAATGGTGCAGCTTCTTCTGTTTTATTTATTCTATACCAAGTCTTTCTTTTACAGGGTGAACCCACAGAGGATAAACTTAAATATCCTCTGGGCTTCTGAGGTTCCTTGAATCTAGCCTCTGCTGTTTGTGCAATGTTAGTTGCTAGATATTCTGTTATTGTCTTATCCCACCCACCCTTTCCTTCAATTACAGAATAAATATCTTCGACTAATGTATTTATGTTAGGCATAACCTACTCCTTAAAACGGGATTTCTTCTGAGGCAAGCTCGACATTATTAGTTTGTGCAGCAGCTACACTACCTGATGTAACATCCTTGGTAAAAGGATCAGGCCCAGAGCTACCACCTGTACCATCAAATGATACATGATTCATAACCTTAACACGTTCAAGTCGTGTGGTTACAGTGCTGTACTGTTTGTTCTTGTAGATGTCTAACTCTACCAGAACCTCTGAACCATTACCGATTGGACCATCACTATCAAAGTTCCAAGCAGTGCCATCTGGCTTGTACACTGCAGGTGCTCCACCATCCCAATCATTGGGGGTTTCAAACTTACGTGTAAACTTGAATGCTCGTCCTCGTCCTTCTGGATCATCCTTACCAGAGGACATACACCCTGATGCCTTAACACGGTCAGTGTTATCTTGATCAAGAATCATCTCAATCGTACACCGTCCATCAGTGTCACGCCACTGCCCTTGATACCCATCAAGGTCACGATTTTCTTCAAATACTTTTGCCCATTGAGCAATACCTGTTACTGTTATTTTAGCCATTTGCTAACTCCTTTAAAGACTAGAATTGAATTGTAGCATGTGTTGAAAAGTACATGCAAGAACTTTTTAATGTATTTCGGAATATTTATTTCCGAACTGTACATCAATACCTAGATCAACATTAA
>Ga0181402_1000600_pt1 | contig 13449 bp, 16 predicted proteins | sample 25SPOviralmetaG_FD_130131 | JGI IMG/M metagenome (GOLD analysis project Ga0181402, IMG submission 130131) | Marine viral communities from the oligotrophic San Pedro Time Series (SPOT) site, San Pedro Channel, CA, USA - 25 SPOT_SRF_2011-08-17 | ecosystem: Environmental > Aquatic > Marine > Strait...
AATAGTTACGGTAGCTTCAATAGTGGCTGCTAGTACACCCACACCTAAAGATGACGCTTGGATTGGAAAACTCTATAAGTTCGTAGATCTATTAGCTTTAAACATAGGTAAAGCAAAGGAGAAGTAATATGGGTATTCTCAGTAAATTTTGGGACAAAGTTACTGGTACTGAAAAAGTAAAAGTAAGATCCAGAAATAAAAAAGGTCATTATGTTGCTGACGATAAGTCTACACCTAATGTAAATGAAGCTTATACTACTAAAAGAGTAAAAAAGAAAAAAGCTAAAATTACAACTCAAAACATAGGTTAAAAATGGCTACTGTTAAAGATGCACTGAACGCTATAGAATCACACGAAAAAGAGTGTAAAGCTTTATATAAAAGCATTGATAAAAGATTAGAAGATGGTTCTAAACGTTTTGATAAATTAGAAAATATGATTTGGGCGGTTTACCCCTTTATAGTTGGCGTAGTGTTTTTAGCTAGGTTTGTGTAATGGCTAAAAAAGCACCAGAGGCATTTGTTTACAATGCTATTCTCGAACGAATAGTAGACGGGGATACATTTGATTGTTGTCTTGATTTAGGCTTTGATGTTAAACTACACAAACAAAGAGTCAGACTCAGTGGTATAGATACACCTGAGTCAAGGACTAGAGATTTAGCAGAAAAGAAATTAGGACTTGCTGCTAAAGAAAGATTAAAAGAACTTTGTGTGGGTAAGTTAAAAGTAAAATCTTTAGGTAAGGGTAAGTACGGTCGTATACTTGGTATTCCTTACACAGAAGACGGTAAAGATATTTGTCAAATGCTTATAGACGAAGGACACGCAGTTGAGTACCATGGTGGTAAAAAAGCTAAAGTATGGGGTGACTATTAATTAACATGGACTCTGTAGTTCAGTTAATTAACGAAGTTGGCTTCCCAATAGCAGCAGCGATAGGGTTAGGTTTATTTATATGGAAACTAATTAATAAAATTATTGACGGTATGGAAACTAAAGTAGATGTACTTGACGAAAAAGTATCAGCTCAAATATCTGAAATAGAACAAAGGTTAGGTCAAAAATTAGATTCACAACACGGTATATTGGTTGCTCTCATTGATAGAGTACGTTCCGTAGACAATGAGATAATTAGACAAGACACACTTTTAAAAACTATATTAGGAGTACCACAATTGATGCATACTGATAGACTAGCAAAAGCGGATAGAGATGACCAAAGAAAAGATTAAAAGAAAAGTAGGTAGACCAAGTAAAGCTGATTTAGAATTAAGAAAAAGGGAAGCCGAAAAACAAAAAGTAATTGAATGGGTAGTGGTTATAGGTATTATTCTTGTTTTAGGTATTTTTACCCAAAATGTTAAAACAGACCAATTAGTTCATAAATTTAAGTCTCCTAGTTTTAACGGTATGGGTACTTCTAGTCATTACTTAACAATAGAAAACCAAGAGTTTAGCCGTAAACTAACTATAAAAGAAGAAATTAAAGCTTTGCAGGATGAGATAGAAAGAGAAAAAGAAAATAGCACGTTAGCTAGGTTTATGCGGAATTTAGAAAGTAGAGTATATGCAGAACTCTCAAGACAGCTTGTAAACAACCTATTTGGCGAAACACCTTCTAATTCAGGAACAATCACACTCGAAGGAAACACAATAGAGTATACTAGTGATGGCGTAACATTAACCCTTAAGATAACGGAAGCAGATGGCACAGTTACAGAAATTACAATTCCTATCGGTACTTTTACTTTCTAGTTGTTCTATCTTTGATCAATTTGAAGATACATATGAACAAAGGTTTGAAGCACACAACGTTGTAACAATACAAGATCTGCAATCTACAGTTTTACGTGATGCAGAAGTTCCTAAAGTAAGCCCCGTAGTAGCTGTTTATCCCACAGCATTCACAGACCAAACAGGTCAGCGTAAAAGCAACAGCGAGTTCGCTTTATTTAGCACCGCTATAACTCAACAACCAAACGCATTACTCATACGAGCCTTAAAACACGCAGGAGATGGCAAGTTCTTTAGGGTGGTGGAAAGGGTAGGGCTGGATAACTTAACTAAAGAAAGACAACTTATACGTTCGGCTAGAGAACAATTTGCCAGTGAAGAAGAAAAGAAAAAACAATTAGCTCCTTTATTATTTGCAGGTATCTTAATAGAAGGTGCTGTAATTTCCTATGAAGCTAATTTAGAATCAGGAGGTATCGGTGCTAGATATTTAGGGATTGGAAACAGCGTACAATATAGAGAAGATAACATAACCGTTAGTTTACGTATGGTTTCTGTAGCTACAGGAGAAGTATTACTAGAAGTATTAAGCCAAAAAACTATATTTAGTTATGGTAAGTCTAATGACGCTTTTAGGTTTATAGAAGCAGGTACCGAACTAGTAGAAATAGAACTAGGTAACGCACGTAACGAGTCTTCTACTATAGCTTTAATGAAAGCTATTGAAGGTGGTGTGTTAGAAATTATAAATCAAGGGTATGATAAAAAGTATTGGCTTTACAATTCAGCAACTAAGGAGTAGACTATATAAATGAAAAATTATCTATACATGTTGTTATGTGTTGTTTTTCTTCCGTTATATTCCGCAGATAACGAAATTTACGTAGACCAGTCAGGTACTGGTGCTAATATAGACCTGGAACAATTAGGTATATCTAATATTATAGGTGGTTTAAACTCCACAGCAGGTAGCGTAAACGCTTTCGATTTAGATGGAAACACCATGACACTAGACATCAATATGATTGGTGCTACTAATAAATTTCTTGGTGATATATTTGCAGATAACTTTACAGGTTTATATAACTTTACGGGTGGTACAAACTCTTTTACTATTCAAGTAGACCCAACAGATACCTACAGTTCAGACGGCTCTAATCAAAACGTAGCTGTTACGGGTAGTGGTAATACGTTTACGTTAAACCAAGGCACAACTGCGATAGCGGCTTCTCTTGATTTAGACTGGATTATTCAAGGCTCTAATAACACAGTAACATCTAACATTAATATTGATGGTGCAACAAACTATATGGATATAGATGGTAGTGATAACACAGTTACTTATACAGGTACGGGTACTAACGCTTCAGCAGGTGGGTATTTTTATTTAGATCATACAGGCGGTTCAAGAACCTTTAATATTCAACAACTGAGTACCCAAGATAATGACTGGCTCAAAATTATGTCAATCTCTGGCACTGCTGCTTCTACTGTTTGTGTCGTTCAAAACGACCAAGGTACAAGCACAAGCTGTTGATATTGGAGATATTTCTGAACTAAACGGTTCAGCCCAAATAGTAAGAGACAAGCCCTACGATGCAAACTTAAAGTTTGCTATACAAAGTAATGATGAAGCCATAACTACTAATGGCAGAATGGCTATTACTTTTTTAGATAACTCTAAAGTAAAACTAACAGAACACTCACAACTTTTAATAGATGAGTACATCTATGATCCTGACCCAAGCAAGTCTAAAATGGCTCTTACCTTCGGTTTAGGTACGGCTAGGTTTATAACTGGTAACCTAAACCGTATAGATAAACAAAACATAAGTTTAAAAACTCCAACAGCAAACATAGCTATACGTGGTACAGACTTTACAGCTACAGTAGATGAATTAGGTCGTAGCCTTATAATACTTTTACCAGACGCTTCAGGTTTATCTAGCGGTGAAATAGAAGTAGTTACGGCTATGGGTACGGTGCTTTTGAATAAACCTTATCAAGCCACAACGGTAAGCGTGTTTGAATCAGCTCCTTCTAAACCAGTTATTTTAGATTTGACATTAGACGCTATTGATAATATGTTGATTGTTACTCCGCCTAAAAAAGAAAAAATAGCATACGCTGAAGAAGTATCTACTAAACAAGAAAGCATACTAGACTTTAATGAACTCGACGTAGATTATTTAGACGTAGATTATTTAGGTGAAGATGAGCTTGAATTTACAGAACTTGACATTAATTTCTTAGACGTAAATTATCTTGAAGATTTACTTAATGTATTAGACGCATTAGCTATAGCAGAAGATGAAGACGCTTTAGCCCAAGCCACAAGCACACAAATATCTGGTACACTTTTAGGTAAAGACCCTGACACACAAATAACTACTTTGATAACGGGTAATGTAGTAAGTCTACGAAGAGAAGTAAATGAAAATGTAAGGTTAGATTTAAACGGTAGTGACGCTTATACTGTCATATTTATACAAGACGGAGTAAGTAATATAATAAAAGTAAACGGAGGAAGTGATAGTACTATCACTATTACACAAGGAGGATAATGAAAAAATTAATAGTTCCGATACTTGTTGTACTTATGTTACCGTTAATTTTCCAAAGTATACCAACAGAAATACTTAAATTTAAAACTTTTGACACTTTAGTTAAAGAACAAAAACCTAGCGGTAATTTTGTTATTTTGAATATAACTGAAGAAGACGTAGAACGTGAAGGTGGTTATCCTCTACCCAGAAAAAGATTAGCGGATATTCAACTTGAACTCATAGCTAACGGTGCATTAGGAGTAGGGTGGGTAATAAGTTTTCCACAACCTGACAGACTGTTAGGAGATAAAGATTTCGCTAGGTCTTTAGGTTACGCTCCTAGTGTTATAGCAATGTTTGAAACCGATAATAACAAATTTCCTAAAACCACAGGCACAGTTATTAAAGGGGAAGAGACAGGAGGTATACCAGTATTAGGTGTAAAAGAAAATTTTCAAACCTATGAAAACATATTACAAGGTATGGCTATAGCTCCTACAGAAACAGACCAGTTAGTTAGAAGAATACCTTTATTACTTAAAACTCCTGAGGGGTGGGTAGCTTCTTTTGGTACTCAGATATATAAAGCTTTATTCGGTGTTAAAACCTATATTATCACAACTAACCAAAACGGTATTCAGGAAATAGCTATACGCGGTATACCGCCTGTTAAAACTGATAGTTTAGGTCGTAAATGGATAAGTTGGGTAAACACACCACAAACTGATTTACAAGAAATGAATGTGAACGGTAAGTTTGTTTTTGTTGGTGTAACGGCTAACGGAGTCATGCCACAAATTGCTACCCCAGTAGGTTTATTAGAGCCACACAAAATACAAGCAGCATTAGCAGAAAGTATATTAATACAAGATAGTCCTTATGTACCTGATTGGTCACTAGCGTTGGAGTTATTGATATTTACCGTAGGTTTACTAGCTGTTTGGTTTTCATTACAGTTTTTAGGAATTACTAGCGGAATATTTTTAGCTTCTTTAATTATGTTTGTTACTGGCGGAATCAGTTATTATCTTATAAACATGGGTCTGTTAATTGATGTAACATGGGCTTTGATATCTGAGTTTATAACTGGCTCAATAGCTTTTTATCTTAGGTTTAGAGAACAATTTAAACTTAGACTGCAAATTAAAAAACAATTTGAACACTATCTTGACCCTAGACAAGTTAAAAAACTACAGAAAAATCCTGAGTTATTGAAGTTAGGTGGTGAAAAAAGATACGCTACTTTTTTATTCACTGATGTTAGAGGTTTTACTTCTTTAAGTGAAAGTGTAGAACCTGAACAGGTTACATATATTATGAATAAGGTACTTACAGCACAACAAAGTGCTGTACAAAAATACGAAGGTATGGTTGATAAATATATTGGTGATGCAATGATGGCTATCTTTAATGCGCCCATAGACCTTGAAGACCATGAGACTAAGGCAATACAGTGTGCTCTTGAAATACAAAACAACATGATACAATTAAATAAAGAATTAACCTCTGAAGGTTTACCAAGCGTAGCTATAGGAATAGGGATAAACTCAGGAGAAGCCGTTATAGGTAACATGGGTAGTGATTCTAGGTTTGATTACACAGCTATAGGAGACGCAGTTAACACAGCAGCAAGGCTTGAAAGTTCTACTAAGGAAGTTGGTAAAGATTTAATTATAGGTCTAAATACTAAACAAAATTCTAAATTTAAGTTAAAATTGTTAAAACCGATAAAAGTAAAAGGTAAAAAGAAATCATTGGAAATATATACATATGAGTAAAGTGTTTATAGGAATAATTGTTGTACTAGGACTTAGTACTTATTTATTGTGGAGTGAAAACTCAAAACTATCCGCACTCAACCAAGCTTTTGAATTAAGAGATAAGGAGCAAAAACTAGCAATAGAATCATTACAAAATGATTTTACCCTACAGACAGAAGGTCTGCAACAAATACAATTAAGAAGTCAAGAAATTCAAAAAGAAATGAATCGTTATATTGATATATTTAAACGACATGACTTAACTAAATTAGCTTCAGCTAAACCTGGACTAATAGAACCGAGAATAAATAAAGGAACTAAAGATGTATTCGATAGTATTGAAGAAGACAGCCGTAACATTGACAGTCTTGATGATGGCTTGCAGTTGCAGTCTGATACCAAGTAAACAATCAGTAGAAGTTGTATCTAAACCTATACAAAGGACTATAGTTCAGCCTATACTACCTAGAGAAATAGATTTAAAAGAACCATATTGGTATGTTGTTAGTGATAAAAACCTTGAAGAGTTTCTATCCACAATACAAAAAGATCAAGGTCAAGTAGTTTTTGTAGCTATGTCTGTTGCTGATTATGAATTAATGGCGTACAACATGCAGGAATTAAAGAGGTATATAAATGAACTTAAAGAAGTTGTTGTGTATTATAGAAAAGTTACAACCGAAAAAGGGGATTAAAGATATGAATATTTCACAAGAAGGGTTAGGTCTAATAAAAAAATTTGAAGGTTGTGAGTTAGAAGCTTATAAGTGTGCTGCGGGTGTTTGGACAATAGGCTATGGCTCAACTAAAGGCGTTAAAGAAGGCGATACTATTACTCAAGAACAAGCCGACGATTTACTTCTGCATGAAATGGAAGAATATGAAGGCTATATAAAAGATGCTGTAACTGTTGATTTAAAGCAAAACCAATTTGACGCTTTAGTATCTTGGGTGTTTAATTTAGGTCCAGCTAATTTAAAAGCTTCTACTATGTTAAAAGTTTTAAACAATAAAGAATATGACGATGTTCCAGCTCAGATAAAACGTTGGAATAAAGCAGGCGGTAAGGTTTTACAAGGTTTAATTAGGCGTAGAGAAGCAGAAGCTTTATTGTTCCAAAATAAAGAGTGGCACGAGGTATAGTATGCCGTTAAATAAGTTTGTTTTTAAACCAGGAATAGTACGAGAAGGTACAGCTTACGATAATGAAGGCGGTTGGTTTGATTCTAACTTAGTAAGGTTTAATGCTGGCAGACCAGAAAAAGTAGGTGGTTGGCGTAAAGATACTACCAATAGTTTTTTAGGTACTTGTCGTGCTTTACATCCTTGGGTTGCTTTAAACGGTAGTAAATTTTTAGGTTTAGGAACTCATTTAAAATATTACATAAACGAAGGAGATACTTTTAACGATGTCACCCCAATACGAAAAACAACAAATAATGGTGTTAATTTTTCTGCTACTAACGGTAGCTCTACTATTACCGTAACTGATTCAAGTCACGGAGCGGTGATAAATGATTTTGTTACGTTTAGTGGTGCGGTAAGTTTAGGTGGGTTAATTACAGCAACGGTTTTAAACCAAGAATATCAGGTAGTTACGGTAGTTAATACTAATTCTTACACTATAACGGCTAAAGATACTAACGGAGCTATAGTAACGGCTAACTCTAGTGATAGCGGTAACGGTGGTAATCATGTTGATGGAGTTTATCAAATAAACGTAGGTTTAGACGTATATGTACAATCAACGGGTTGGGGTGCTGGTGCGTGGAATGCTGGTACTTGGGGTTCAGTCACTGCTTTATCTAATACTAACCAATTACGTTTATGGTCACACGACCACTTTGGTGAAGATTTAGTTATGGCGGTACGTAACGGGGCTATTTACTATCATGATACTAGTGGTGGCGTAGAAACTAGAGCCGTAGCTTTAACGGATGTAGCTGGGGCTAATCTTGTACCTACAATATGTTTAGGCGTAACAGTATCAGAAACCGACCGTCATCTTATAGTTTTAGGTAGTGACCCGATATCAGGTACATCAAGGACAGGGGTATTAGACCCTATGCTTATATCTTTTAGTGACCAAGAAAACTTAACCGACTTTGAACCGTTAGAAACTAATACCGCTGGTAGTTTACGATTGTCAGAAGGTAGTTTAATAGTAGGATCAGTAAAAGCTAGACAAGAAACATTAGTATGGACTGACACAGCTTTATACAGTATGTCATTTATAGGACCGCCATTTACTTTTGGGTTAAATCTTATTAACAATAATACTGGTTTAATATCCCCTAACGGGGCGGTTACTTCTCCTGGCGGTGTTTATTGGATGGGGTATGATAACTTTTACGTATACAACGGTAGTGTAAAAAAAGTACCTTGTAGCGTACTTAGTTATGTTTTTGATGATATTAATTCAGGACAAGCTTATAAAATTATTGCGTACACTAATAACGACCATGATGAAGTAGGTTGGTTCTATCCTTCTTCTAGTTCAGAAGAAATAGATAGATACGTAGTTTATGACTATAATGATAACGTTTGGACTTATGGTGAATTAAGTAGAACCGCTTGGATTGATGAAGGTACAGTTAATTACCCTAGAGCTACAAGTAACGGTTATTTATATGAACATGAGTTCGGTTATAACGATGACGGTCAGCCTATGACTAACGTATTTATAGAAAGTTCAGATTTTGATATAGGTGACGGTGAGCAGTTTGCTTTTATAAGTAGAGTTATACCCGACATCAAATTTTTAAATAACAGTAGTAGTGGTAAAGTAAACATAGTTTTAAAAACTAGAAACTTCCCTGGGGATAGCTTAACTACTAATAGTACCAGTAGTATAGCTAGTACAACTCAGCAAGTACACATACGTAGCCGAGCCAGACAAGCAGTATTAAGGCTTGAATCTTTTGACGGTAATACTGATTCAGGTAATGATGATACAGGTTGGAGATTAGGAGCTACAAGACTAGACGTAAGAAACGACGGTAGAAGATGAGCAAACTACTAGCTACCAGACTTCCTGTATCTATGGAAGATACTGTCAACTCTGATACTTACAACAGGCTAGTAAGAGTATTAGAATTAAATTTAGGTACGTTTGACCCTGATAATACAAGGCAAATAAACCAAACAGAAAGAGATAAGTTTAAGTTTAACGCTGGTAGTCTTATTTGGAATACTAGCGTAGGTGTACTCCAGGTTTGGACTGGTTATGAGTGGTTAGACATTGGACAAAGGTTAAATGACTTAGGTTACGAGCTTACAGCTAGTGTCGGTAGAGTTACCGTAGTAACGGGTGGTGCTACATCCATACAAATAGGAGTGAATAACTAGGTATGGGAACTCTGTATAGACTATACAGTTCAAGAAGTTGTATATATAATAAATACATGAACATAGGAACGGTGTAATGGGCGGTTTAAAAAGTGCATTCAAAAGCATAAAGAGGTTCGTTAAAAAGAACACAAGAGACATCGCTACCGTTATAGGGTTCGCTATCGGTGGACCAGCAGGAGCAGCAATAGGTCAAGGTATAGGTTCTCTAGGTGAGGGTAGAGATTTAGGTGACTCACTAAAAAGTAGTTTAAAAGTTTACGCTGGGGCTAGTATGGCACAAGGTGCTGGTGTCAAAGGTGGTGAAGGCATAGGTTCACTTAACCCTATGGGAGAAAATTTTATGTTCTCTCCTGGGAATATCGGTCCAGGAATGACAGCCGACCAAACTTCTGGAATGCAGGGGTATTTCCAAGATTTAGGAGCGAGTACTCGTAACCTATTTACAGGTGAAGGAACATTAGGTGAACGTGCTGGTGCTGCTTTTGGTAAAGATGGACGTATGGCTCAGAGTTGGGACTCAATGGGTAAATTTGGTCAAGCTGCAACTGTAGGCATGGGTTTAAACGCTGTTGGAGCATTTGATGGTATGGAAGAAGAACAAGCTACTATGTCTGGACCAATAGACCAAAGCGGATATTTAACTCAAGGTTTAACTCCTGCTCAATTAAGTGACGTTTACGGTACTCAGGGCTCAGGTACGGGTATAGCGGGTAGTATGCCTAGTTTAGCACAAGCTTATGATTATGACCCTGTTAACTCTACTATAGCTGAACTGTTAAAACAACAAGATGAATATGAATTAGCTTTCCCTGAGTTCGCTAGGGTAAACGTAAAAGATGGCGGTCAAATAGCTAGGCTACAAGATGGTGGTGAATTACCACAAATAGATTTAAGAGAACATGGCGGAGATATTGAAGACCTTGAAGGTTCAGGAGATGAAGATACAGTACCCGCATTATTAGCAGACGGCGAGTTCGTAATGACTAAACAAGCCGTAAAAGGAATAGGAAACGGTGACCATGATCAAGGTATAGCTCAGTTATACGCTATGATGGACATGAACGAAAATAAAGCCCAAAGTATGGGTTTAGGTAGGGCATAAATGGCAGAACAAACAACAGGACGTACCGAGAGTTTACCTCCAGAGTATTATAGACAGTTTATGGCTGGTGTCCCAGGGGCGAATGTTCCTGGCATATTGCCTATGCTTAATCAGGACTTAGTCAATAAGCTACAAGGTATAGGCGTGGCGGGTGCTAACCCATATACGTATCAAGGTCAAAGGATAGCTGACTTTACTCCAGCTGAACAAATGGCTATGCGTATGTCAGCTGAAAACGTAGGCTCATACCAACCTTATTTTGATGAAGCTTCAGGTATGGCTAGACAAGGTTATGGTGACGCTAGAAGTAGTGCTGCTGAAGGCATGGATTATATGCGTCAAGGTGTTGCTGAAGGTGCAGCAGGTATAGGCGAAGCACAAGGTTTATTAAGGCAAGTCCCAGGTATAGCACAAGATGCAACGTTTGAAGGTTTAGGAGCGTTACGTGGTGGTCAAGATACTTTAGGTAGAGCTGGTCAAATGATTGGTGGGGCTGGGGTAGATTTAAGCGGAGCAATGAGTGAAGTAGCTGGTTCTAGACCAGACTTAGGTCAGGCACGTGACCGTTTAGGTAGTAGGGCTAACTTAGGTAGAGCACAAGAAGCCATAAGCGGTTCATTAGGTAATATTGGAGCTGCAGCTCAAACTGGTTTCGGTGCTACTCAAGGTTTTGACCCTAGAGGTATCTCTAGTTTTATGAATCCGTATGAAGACGCAGTAGTAAGTAGAGCAATGCAAGATTTAGAAGAGCAAGGTGCTAAAGCAGATATAGCAGGTAGAGCACAAGCTATAGGCTCTGGTGCTTTTGGCGGTAGTAGAGCTAGATTAGGTGCACAAGAAAGAGAAGAAGCACTAAGAGAAGCCCAATTAAAAACTGCTGCTGGTTTAAGGTCTCAAGGTTATGAGTCTTCAGCGGGCAGAGCACAATCAGCATTTGAAGCACAACAAGCCAGACAAGCACAACAAGCAGGGTTATTAGGCAACTTAGCAGGTCAGCAAGCAGGTATAGGCAGTCAACTAGGTCAATTAGGTTTAAGCCAAGCGGGTCAAGATATTCAGGCAGGTCAAGCTTTAGGTCAGTTGGGTTTAAGCGAAGGAGCACAAGGCATCCAACGTGGTCAAGCTATGGGTACTTTAGGGTTAGGTCAGCAAGGTGCACAACTTAACCAAGCTAACGCTATGTCTAATTTAGGTCAACGTCAAGGGGCTATGGGTGCACAAATAGCGGGTATGGGACAAAACTTAGCGGGTACTATAGGTACTGCAGCTGGAGGACTAGGTAGCCTAGGCACAGGACTAAGTAATATATATGGCGGTACGGGTCAAAACTTAGCTGGCACAGGTTTACAAGCTGGTCAGTTCGGTTCTAACGTAGGCGGTCAGATGGCTGGGTTAGGTCAAGGGTTATCAGCTTTACGTCAAGGTGACGTCAATAATATGATGAACATAGGTGGTATGCAACGTGGTCAGAATCAAGCTGGACTAGACTTAGCTTACCAAAACTTTGTAGGTCAATATAACTTACCAGGACAAATAATAGGACAAGCAGGTCAAACCGCAGCAGGACTAGCTCCTACTTTAGGTGGTACTACTTTAGCACAAGGTTCTACTAGTGGCGGTAATAACTCATTAATGCAAGGGTTAGGTACGGCTATAGCAGCATACGGAGCACTCAAACCATCATGATAAACGAACAAGATTTAATGGCTAATATAGATAAATCAAGGGTCATGGCTCAAGCTAAAACTATGCTTGACCAAAACATACCTATAGAAACTATATCAAATCAACTAGGTCTTGATAGGAATACTCTTAATAATTTATTGATGCAGAATAGTTTGATGCCTGAATCAGTTATGCAACCTGATGACTATAGAAATAGTTACGGGGCTGGTATTACTGGTAATCAACTAAACGACCCAACTACCCAAGTCATAATAGACGGTATGACCAGCGGTGAAGGTGAAGGGGCAGATATAAGAGAGTTTTTAGATTTAAGTTTAGGGGCTAATACAGGTGAAGACGATGACTTAACCCCCGACCAAGCAATAACCTCTGGTAGTATAGCTGGGGTAATGGGCAATCAAGATTCGTTTATGTCCTACCTTGAAGGGGCTAGTATGCTTGAAGGATTAGCCGATAAAGAAAAAATGGATATCTATAAACAGGCTGCAGCGAACATGGTCGGTGAACTAGATTATGATACTTTAATAAATCAACCCGACAAGGTTATGCCCTACTTAGCAGCAGGGCTTTCGCTTATTAACTCTGGTGAAAAAGGTGAGGACTGGGGTGCAGCTCTAGGTAAAGCTTTTATAACTGGTAAAAGTACAGCAAGAAAAGAAGAAAGAGAATACGAAAAAACTATTGCTGGTCTAGAACTGAAAAAACAAGGCGACATAAACAATATAGTTAGTAGCTTAATGCTTACTGATATAAAAGATAGAATGGCTTTTAATAAAAGTTTAAAAATGGCTGATTTAAAAGCTCCTAAAATGTATGATTTAGTAGGTACTAGCGGTACGTTTAGTGACAAACAAACTCTACCTTTAAGTGAGTTTGAGTTTAATAGAATGGCTAAAGCCTTTCCTGGTAAAGTTAGGGTAGCTACTAATAGTGAACTTAAACCTTTTACCGTATTAAGTGATAGCGGTAGAAACATGAACGTATTTTTAAACCAAGACCAACTAGCTTCTTATCAAAGTAATCCTAAATATGCGGGTCAAATACGTGCGGGTCATGATGAACGTACTAACATGAAGCTTTACTCCGTTAAAAACGGTGAAGAGACTACGGAAACATGGTTAACACCTAAAGAGTTTGAACAACTACCAGAAGGTCAGGTAGCTACTATATTACCTACTAGCGGTTCACCAGTATACGTACGTGATAAAGAAAATAATAAAACTACTTTTGTTAGCCCTATGGAGTTAGCACGTAACGGGGCTAAGTA
>Ga0181402_1000602_pt1 | contig 13414 bp, 7 predicted proteins | sample 25SPOviralmetaG_FD_130131 | JGI IMG/M metagenome (GOLD analysis project Ga0181402, IMG submission 130131) | Marine viral communities from the oligotrophic San Pedro Time Series (SPOT) site, San Pedro Channel, CA, USA - 25 SPOT_SRF_2011-08-17 | ecosystem: Environmental > Aquatic > Marine > Strait...
ATTGGAACGACTAGTCCTTCATATACTTTAACAGTACAAAAAGATGTTGATGATTATATAGCTAAACTTGAAAATGATGGTAATTCAACCTCATCAAATGGTCTTTGGGTAGATACTCGTTGGAATACTGCAACTAATACTGTATTTAAGGTAACAACAAATAGTGGAACCACTGATGTTATTACTGCAAAAGGCGATGGCAACGTTGGTATTGGAACTGATAGTCCTGCAGCTAAATTGCATATTAAAGATACTTCTAATCCAGCTAATACAACAGGTTCGGTGATTATAGAAGGTCAAAGAGATGGTACTGCTAACTTGATGGAATTGAGAGCAAGAGATAATGGAACACCATCTGGTGCTTTGCCAAATGGACAAGGCGGCATCATAAGAATGAGTGGCTTTGATGGAACTGACTTTGAAGAACTGGCTTTTATTGGCTATCAAGCTGATGGTGCAGCCGTAGCAGACGGAGATGCTCCAGGTAGATTAATATTTGGAACAACTCCAGATGGTGGCGGAGCAGCAACAGAAAAAATGCGTATTGATGCTTCAGGCAACGTGTTGGTGGGTAAGACTGCTGCTGATAACGAAACACAAGGTGTTAGGATTTATCCAACAGGTCGTCAGTCAATAGTTTCTGAAGCTGATACTGCACTAATTATAAACCGAAGAAGTTCTGTTGGAACTGTTGTATCTCTTCGCAAAGATGCTACCCAAGTAGGAAGTATTAGCGTTACAGGTTCAGCAACAGCCTACAACACATCCTCAGATGCAAGACTCAAAGACGTTACAGGCGAAGCTCGTGGTTTAGAAGTAATTAACGAACTCAACCCAGTAGCTTACAACTGGAAAGCCGATGGCAAAGCAGACGAAGGTTTAATAGCACAAGAAGTGTTAGACATAGTTCCTAACGCTGTATCAGGTTCAGAAGAAGATATGTACCAAATGGACTACAGCAAATTAGTAACTCCGCTTATTAAAGCGGTGCAAGAACAACAAGAATTAATAACAACGCTACAAGCTGAAGTAGCACTTTTAAAGGAGAAATAAAATGGCAATAGGATATACTTGGGACGTGTCAACAGTTGATACTTACCCAACAAAAGATAGTAAAAGCGATGTAGTCTACAACGTACATTGGAAATTAACAGCTACTGACGATACTAATAAGGATAGTGACGGTAATAACTGGACAGCTAGTTCTTACGGTACGCAAAGTGTAGATACTTCAGACCTTTCAAGCTTTAAAGCATTTGGTAGCTTAGCAGCTTCAGATGTGCAGGGTTGGGTAGAAGCTGGACTAACTGCTGATACTGTAACAGCTATGAAGGCTTCATTGGATGCACAAATCGCATTACTTATCACACCAACATCCGTTACTAAAACAATAGGATAAAAACACTATGGAATTAACACCTTACTTGTTTTGGAACATCTTCATAACTTTGGTGTTAGCTCCGGTGCTTTATGGTATTAAAAGCAATACTAGTGAAGCCAAACGCATAGACATATTGCTTAATAAAACACGTGAAGAAATGGCACGTGAGTATGTCACAAAAACAGAATTAAAAGAAAACTTTAATCTATTAATAGATAGATTAGAAAAACTTCATGAAAAGGTAGATAAGCTTTTTGAGGTAAAGTAAAATAGGTATATAAAGATTATGAAACAATCAAAACGTAAAAGATATAGCACAGGTAAAAGAGTTTCTTACGCACAGGGAGACCCCGTTTATAAAATCGATGATGGTGATAAGAATAATGGTGGAGATGATGATAACGGTGGAGGTGATGATAACGGTATAATTGATGATACTCTTCCTGCAAAAGGTCAAATGTCAGGAATTACTACAGCTTCACAAGAAAGAACAGACCGTATAGCTGAAACTGCTGAAGAAACTACAAGAAGAGCACAAGGGCAAATGCCTGAAAAAACAAAAATACCTGCTGCTGAAAAAGTAGGTTTTGAAATGACTTCTTACGGCACAGTAAAAACTGACAGTGCTGGTAATCCTATACGTATACCTTCTCAACAAACTACTACAATGGCAGAGCCTACTGAAGTAGATGCAACTACAGCTGGTTCTGTAGCTAAAGAAAATGTTTCTACTAAACCTACAGAAGAAGGCGTAGTAAAAGATAATGTAACAGGTGCTTCATATACAGCTGCTAAAGCTGGTACTGCTGGTGCTGATGCTGCTCAAGGAAGTGTTACAAGAGAAGCTGAAGTAGATGAAAAAACTTTAACACAAAAAACAGACTCAGCAGAAATTACTGATACAGAAGCTGCTAAAGGCATGGCTGATAAAGTTACTGGAACTATTAGTGACGCATCAACTTTTCAAGGTCAAAAAGGAACAAAAGTTCAACAAGAAGAAGTTACTGGAGCTGAAGCAGAAACAAGAACTGGTAAAGAAATAACTACTGCTGAACTTAACTCTTTAAAAGCTCTTGCTCAAAAAAGGGGTATAAAGCTTGAAGAGCTTCCAGAATATCAAAAAGCTGCTTCAAGAACTGCACAAACAGGAACTGCTGCTACAAAAGAAGGAAATGTAATAGAAGAAACTGCAGCTGAAGAAGCTGCCAAAGCTGTATATTATGGTGCTGATTATACTCCTGAAGCTAGTAATACAGAAATTGACGATACGCCAAACTTTAAAAAGGCTGCTGTTAGAACAGCTCAAGTAGCAGAAGCTAAAACTAAAATAGCTCAAGAACTAGGAACTGCACCTTCAGTAGATTTAGAAGGTCGTGAAGCTATTACAGGAACTGCACCTCAAGGAGACGCTGCTCAGATAGGTGGTATACCAACTTTAGCAGCTGCTCAGATGGAAGCAGTACAGGGTAAAGAACGTGTTACTGCTGCTGCAGATATGAATAAAGTTATAGCTGATGTTCCAGAAGAAACAACTGCTGCAATCGCTGAAGACCCTGCAACTGTAGAAGCTCAAATAGATGAACAACCTGTAGAAGTAACAGCAGCAATAGCAGCGTTACCTGAAGAAGCTTTAGTATCTACTCAAATGTCAGGACTATTAGCAGGAATGGAAGACGGAGAAACTCCACTATGGGCTAGACCAGCCGTAGCAGCTGTTAATCAAATGATGGCTCAGAGAGGACTATCTGCATCAACTGTAGGTAGAGATGCATTATTTAATGCTATTATTCAAAGTGCTTTACCTATGGCACAAAGCAATGCACAAGCTTTACAGACTAGAGCACAACAAAATTTAAGTAACCAACAATCAGCTAACTTGCAACAGGCTCAGTCTAGTATGCAACTTAGAATGCAGAACTTATCTAACAGACAAACAGCTGCTTCTCAAACTGCTGATATGGCACAACAGATTAAAGTACAACAGGGTACTTTTAATCAACAAGCAGCGATGACTACTTCTCAGCAAAGACAAGATGTAAATGTTCTTAATGCTCAGATGGGGCAACAACGTGCTCAACAAGAATCATCTCAAAGACAACAAGTTGCAATTTCTACTTTAAGTGTTAATGCCCAGATGGACTTAGCTAACTTACAAGCAGAAAGCACAAGAGCTGGTAAGCAACTAGACGCTGACCAACAAGTTCGTCTAACTAAATATAATGCTCAAGTTGCTAAAGTTATGCGTCAAGCTGACTTAGAACAAGACATGGAAAAAGCTAATCTTTCAGGTGAGCTTCAAGTTGAAATGCAAAGTATTTCTGAATTAAATGCAGCTGCTAAAGATAGAATGACAGCAGAACAAACAGAAAGACTTACAGACTTGCAAACTCTTATAGACTTTAGAAAAACAGACGCTAACTTTGCACAGCAAATGGACTTGGCTAACATGTCTAATGAGCAACAGATAGAACTTGCTATGTTACAAGATAAAGTTGCAACAGACTCTGCAAACTTTACAGCCGATAATCAATTTAGATTATCTGAGTTAAACGCTAAAGTTCAAAGAGCTACAAGACAAGCAGAACTTACTGCACGTATGAAAGAAGTTAATTTAGATTCTGAATTAAAAGTAGAACTGTCTGAATTAACAGAACGTAATACTACATCTAGAGCTAACATGAGTGCTGACCAACAGATGAGATTAACTAACTTACAAAACTTAGTAAATTTTAGAAAAAGTAATGCAGAGTTAGCACAGCAAATGGATTTAGCTAACTTAGGCAACGAACAGCAAATGGAACTTGCTATGCTTTCTGAAAGAAGTGCTGTAGATGCAGCTAACTTTACAGAAGATAATAGATTTAGAATGCAAGAACTAAATACAACTGTTCAAGTTCTTTCTCAAAATCAACAATTATTACAAGCTGCTGACATGGCAAAGCTTAGTACAAGTGAAAAAGTTTCTTTAGCTAATTTAACTTCTAAAAATCAAGCTGCTAGTGAAAGCATGTCAGCTGAAAATCAAATAGAGTTAGCAAATCTTAACAAACGTATGGCTGCTGCTCAGACTAATGCACAGTTAGCACAGCAACTAGGGTTAGCAGAATTAAGTAATGACCAACAAGCTGCAATGAATAAGGCACAAGTTAATGCTGGTATGGATATGGCAAACTTTAACTTTGAACAACAAACAGAGTTAGCTAACAGTAAATTTATGCAAACTGTAACTCTTACTAATATGAATGCTGAACAACAAGGAATTATGCAAGATGCTACAGCTATGGCATCTTTAGATTTAGCAAACTTATCTACTCAAGAAAGATTAGCAGTTACAAATGCTCAAAGCTTTTTAACTATGGACATGGGTAATCTTAATAATAGACAACAAGCTAATATGATGAAAGCTCAACAAGAACAGCAAAGGTTACTTTCTGACCAAGCGGCTACTAATGCTGCTTTACAGTTTGGTGCTGCTAACCAGCAACAAGCAGATACATTTATGGCTGGTCTTAATGCACAGATGGAACAATACAATGCTTCACAAAATAACGCAATGAGTCAGTTTAATGCAACACAAGAAAATGCTGCTGAAGCTAGAAGAGCTGGTAGAGAAGCTGACGTTGAAAAGTTTAATGCACAGCTTACTACACAAGTTGACCAGTTTAATAGTCAACAAGACTTTGCAAGAAATAGTTGGAACGCACAAAATTCTGCAGCTGTAGAAGCTTCTAATGTTCAATGGAGAAGACAAGCTAACACAATTAATACAGCTGCTCAAAATCAAATTAATATGCAAAACGCTATGAACGCTTTTAACATGAGTACCCAAGCTCAAGCATTTTTATGGCAAGAATTAAGAGACCAAGCTGACTTTGATTTTAGAGCTGGTGAAAACGAAGAAAATAGAAAGGCACAAATTATATCAACAGCTATGGCTAACGAAGGTGAAGCTGGTAAAACTTTTGATAATTTACTTACAAGTTTAGTAAGTACATTAAGCAGTTCATATAGAAATAATTTATAAAATAGGAAATATAAACTATGGGATTTTTAAGAAAAATAGGAAGAAAATTTAAAAAAGGAATGAAAAAACTTTTTAGTTCTAAAATAGGAGCTTTTGTTGGAGGAGTTGCTATAAGTATGATGTTAGGTCCTTTAGTTAGTAGAGCTTGGAACGGATTAAAAAGTGTAACTGGGTTTGGGCAGAAAGCTGTAACTCAAGCTGCTGTTGACACAGCAAGTACTCAAGCTGCAACTGCTGTTGCTCAAACAGGTTCAGCAACTACTTCTCAAATTGCTAGTGGAACAGATGCTTTAAGTAAAAAATTAACAAGTATTACTGGGGGTACATCTCCTCAATCAACTGTGTTAAAAACCAGTAGCTCAACTTTAGAATCAAAAATTGCAGGTGCTTTTAATAAAGGTTCTGGTCTTGGTAATAATGCTCTTGATTTTACAACTAACTTAAGTGAAGGAGTTGTTTCAGGAAACATTCCGTTAAAAATTAATACTTCGGTAACTGGTTCTTTAAATGATGTTTTAGATTATTCAAATACCGGAAAAATGTTTAATGAAAAATTATCAGCTTATAAAAAATTTACAAACCCTGCTAAAACTACAGCAACTTCTAAAACTCCTATGTTTGGAGATGGTAATTTATTAAAAGACATAAAACAAAATTTTAAAGATATTCCTTCTAAAGTAACAAATTTTAAAGATGGAGAATTTATACCAGATGCTATAAGCGGTATTGTAAATACTGGATTACAAAGTGCTATATTTGGTCAAGAAGAAGAAGATATGGGAGGATACGGAAGAGTAGCAAGTATGCCTGTTGGTACATCTCCTCAATCAGCTGTGTTAAGTGATTTAACATCTCAATATTCTTATCAAACAGGAACAAGTGTACCAACTTTTAACTTTCAAAATTTATCACAACAAACATTGTACGGTACTGGCTCTTCACAATTTATGGGTAATATATATCAACCAATAGATTTAGCAGATATTTTACCAGTAACAGATACTAGAACACTTAGATAACAGGAAAAACTATGGCAACTTCAGAACAAGCAATGCAGTTTATGCAACAAGGATTAGAAACTGGGAAAGCAATTCCCGGACAAAGTCTTACTAATGACCCACAACAACCTTATAACTGGGAAAAACCTGCAGAATTTACTAATACTAAAGAAGCAATGCTTTATGTTTTTGAAACTTTAACAGTTCCTGAAGCTGCAGAAAATACTTTACTATCTATAAATAACGGAGTTAGTATAATTGATATAGCTTCTATTGTTTTATATTCAGGTTTTTTAGAAGGTAAGTGGAATCCAGATTTAATGACTCTTTTAATGGAGCCAACTATGTATATGCTTATTGCTTTAGCTGAAAAAGCAGATATTTCTTATGTGTTAGATTCTAAAGAAGAACAAGGTGATAAAGAGATAAACTCAGAAAAAACTCTGAACGCTTATAAAAAAGGAATAGGAGCATTAGAAGAAATTAAAAAACAAGCAGTTAATAAAGTTAATCCACAAGTTGTACCTACAGAAGTTAGAGACATTATAGAAGATGTAAATTTATCTCCTAGTTTATTAGAAAAAGTAGAGCAAGAAAAATCAACAAGTTTATTAGGTAGAGGAGAATAAAATGTCAGATGATAATAAAAAATTAACGAGTTTATTAGGTAGAAGTTCTGGAACTAGTTGGGGTGAACTTGCAGGAGCTTACATGTCTGGTAGTGGTAAAAAAGATAACAGAGCTAGAAATATGTTGATAGCTTCGTTACTTTTTAATGCTAAAGAAGCTAGTATGCAATCTAAAGTAATGAAAAATTTAGAAGATATGAACAGACGTAAATCTATTGATATAGCTAAAGCTAAAGCCGCTTATCAAAAAGGTTTAAAATTAGAAACTCAATATAATAATGTAATAAATAATCCTAACGGTGTTTATGGTTATTATAAAAAGGATGCAGAACTAGCTTTTAATAATTATTTAGAAGAAAAAGGAATGGACGCTACTTTATATGACGGTACAAACACCAGTGCAAATAAACAAAAAAGTACGTTTATGCGTAATTGGGCTGATGAAAGACATAGTAATTTTATGAATGTTTATAATCCTCAAAAAAATAAAACAATAAGTCCTCTGGGTACTGAAGAAGAATTTTTAAAAGAAACTATAGATGCTTACACTGCTGAAGAAAGAAAAATTGCAAGTCCTACAAAGTTAAGTATAGTTCATAATGTGTTAGATAGAGTAGGAATAGGTAAAGGAAGAAACGAAAAATTAAATGAAGATTATAATAAAGAATTAAAAGAAAAACAAATTCAAGAAAGACAATTTATTGAATTTTCAAATCCTATTAAAAATGTAATTACTATAGGTCAAAATGGAGCAGATATAGCTGCTTATGCAGGTGTTAATGAAAAACAAGTTCTTATTAGAGGTAGAGAAGTAGATGAATTAATAAAAGACTTTAACATTACTAAAGAAGATAGTTTATATAAACCTTTAAGAAAATCAATTATAAGTATACCTGAAAAAGACAGAACTATTAATGCAGTAGAAATTGCAATACACCAAGGAATAACTAAACAGTTTATAACAGAGAAAAAATTTGTTATAGATGAGATAACTGAAAAGTATGCACAAAGTTTTGATATAGCAAAAGGTAACGATTCTAGTTATACTATGGAAATACATAATGAAAAAAGAGATGAAGAAATTAGAAATACTATGGGAGTTCCTAATGCTAATGTAGATATATTAAATGCTGCTAGAGCTTTTGCAAGTTTTAGCACATCTCAAAGTGGTATTGACCCTAACAGTCCTGATGGTCCTAAATTAATAGCAGCATATCAAAAAGAACAAATGAACGCTTACATGGATAAACACTTTGCGGATGCATTAGGTTTAAAAACTTTAGCTCAAATTAAACAGCAAATGTATCCAACATTAGCTTTAGATATAGCTACAAAAGTAAGTGCTGGTGATTTACCCACAACTAAAGCTATAAGTAATAAAAGAATAAATTCAGACATTTTAATGAGATATAAAAATTCTGATATTGCAAGTGAAGTAGAAGTTTATAATTATATTAACAATACTTTAAAAGGTAATGTAGTTGAAAATAATAAGTGGAACGAAGCTACTAATCCATATCAAACTCAAATTTTACAAATGCAACAAGATTCCTATGTTAATGACATTGTTACTCAAGCAAAGTATAACTTAGATATAATGACTTCAGAGTATAATAATACTCCGGGTTATGGTTCTCTTTAATATAACATTTAAAAATTTTTAAAATATAATATGCCTTCACGTTTTGAAATATACAAAAATACTATCTCTGAAAAAAGAGAATTAGGTACTGACTTACAAGAATTAAAAAATTTATATTCTCTTAATTCTAAGTTTTATTCTAAAATGGACTTTGATGAGTTTATAAAGTATTCAGAAGAAGGTGCTAGTGGTAGTTATGATAAAACTGTAATAAATTATATAAATCAACCTATACCTGAAGACCCTTTAAAAAAAGAACCTGATTATTATAAAAAACTTTTTACTCCTACAAGAGACGAAGTTGAAAAAGAAAGAGGTTTTAAAAGTTTAAGAAGAGTTGCAGCAGCTACAACTACAGAAACTGCAAAAGCTTTATTAAATTTAGGGTTAAAAGGAACTTCAATTACAAATCCTATAGACACTGTTATTTCTAAAGCATCTGAATTTTCTGAAAATATAGGTTTGTCTACAGAAAAAACTAGAAGATATAATCAAGTAAATAAATCTAAAGAAGCTGGATTAGATTTATTAGAAAAAAATATAAAAAGAAAAATAGATGAAGGATACAGAAAAATAGCTGGTACAGATTTATATGATACTAAAATAGATGAAGAAACTGGTGAAAAATACTATGAATTATCAGAAGCTACAACTACTGCTGAATCTATAGCTAGACCTGTTGCAGAAATTATTACTGCTCTTTCAATAACAAAAAGTCCTGCCCAAGCTTTAACTAAAAACATGAAAGACATAGGAAAAATAGTTCCTAGAGGTAGAGGAAGACCTAGTCAAGCAAGATTAGCTGCTGAAAATAGAGATAGAATTAGAGAAGGAGTATTAGGATTTGGTCAAACTTTAACAAGAGGAGAGGTAGCTACTCAGTTTGCTTTTGTAGATGACCCAGAGTTTGTAATTGTTGCTTCACAACTAGCAAAATATGTAGGAGATGACGATAATAAATTTGCAGATTTAGTAAATTATTTAGATGTAGATGACGATAGTCCAGAAGCTGCACGTAGATTAAGTTTATTATTAGATGGTGTTGTTTTTGGAGGTGTTTTAAGTGTTGGGATAGGAGCTACTAAAGTAACTGCTACAGGTATTTCATCTATGATAAATAAAATAAAAAGTGAAGGACCTGAAGCAATAAATAAATTTAAAGACATTATAGGTGTCGCTAGAAAATCTACTGAAGCTAACAAAGTTGTAAAGCCTAAACCTGCTGTAAATTTAATTACAGACTGGAACGCTGCTATATTTAAAAATAATAAAATAGGTAGAACAGTAAACGAAATTCAAAAAGGAATACAAAAGTTTTGGTATAACTTAAAAAGTTCTAATGGTATGTTTACTCCTGAAACTTATAAAGCAATAAAAATGTCAGAGTACAGTAATAAAGGCTGGTCTAAACGTGCAGCAGATTTACACTCTAGGCTAGTTGTAACTATGAAAAAAGCTTCAAAAGAAAAATCTTTTAAAGATAAAAATGTAGGTGAGTTGTTTGAACTTTATATGACTAAAGGAACTAAAGACGGTAAAAAAGTTACTTTAAATTCTTTACCAGTTATTATACGTGAAGATGCTAAACAAGCTAGAAAAGATATAGATACATTAAGTAATTTATTATTACAATCTAAATATGTTCCCGATGAATTAAAAAAAGAAATAAACGAAAACATGGGTAAATATCTTCGTAAAACTTATGAAGCATTTGAAAATCCTAATTATACTCCTACTAGAGGAGTTGTTGATGCAGCTAGAGCAGAACTAGCAATAGGTTTAAAAGTAGCAGATAGTAACGCAGGTAAAGTTTTAAAAAAAGATGAGTTTTATGACCAACAAGCAGACCTTCAAATAAAAAAATGGTTAGATAAAGATACGCTTGGAGAATTTTCTAATATGGAAAATCATATTAATTCAGTCTTTGGTGCAAAAGATGCTAAAATTTTATTTAAAGAAAGAAAAAACTTAATGCCTAGTCTTGAAAAGTTATTAGCAGGTAAAGGTTCAGTAGATATAACTACTCAAGTTTTTAGAACTATAGAAACATTAGCACATCAAACTAATAAATATAAATTATATGATGATTTAGCAGAGCAAGGTAAAAACGTATGGCATTTTGCAGATGATGTAGTTGCTCCAGATATTAGAATGTTACAAGGTACAATAGAAGGCACAGGGTTTGGTGCTTTAAACGGTGTTAAAACTACTAAAGAAATAGCAGAGTTATTTAGTAAAATGGAAAAAAGTTCACCTAAAGGAATAGGAAGTCAAATATATAGTTCTTTAATATTATTACCTAAAGGACTTGGGCAGTCTTTTGCAACTGTTTATAATGCAACAACTCACGTTAGAAATACTATTGGTGGTGGAATAATACTTGCAAGAAACGGACATAATCCTTTTGGAGAAGAAACTGTTAAATCTTTAAATATTCTTGATAACTATTTAGGAGTAAGTAAAACTCTTACTAGAGGAGAACGGAATAAAGCTTTAAGTGATTTATATACTGAATATTTAGAAATGGGATTAATTAATCAAAATGTTAAAGTTGGTGATTTTAAATCTTTAATAAATGAAACAATACCTTTAGAAAGTACTTCTATTAATGGTGCAGCAGGAAGTATTTTTTCTAAATTAGGAAGGTATACTAGTAAAACTAATAAGTTTATTACAGATACATATGTAGCTGAAGATGATTTATGGAGAATTATTGCTTACAATAAAGAATTAAACTCTCTTGTTAAAGCTAACACACTGGAATCTTCTAAAAAATCTCTTAATGTTTTAAAGCAAGAAGCTGTAGATATAGTTAGAGACACTATGCCTACTTATGATTTAATTTCTCCTGCATTACAAGGATTAAAACGATTACCGATAGGTAATTTCTTTTCTTTCCATGCTGAAATGTTTAGAAACAATTATCATACTACATTAAGGGCTATGAAAGAAATAGGAAGCGGTAATCCAGTAACAACAGAAAGAGGAATGACTAGATTAGCTGGTCAAATATCAACTACATATGTAGGTTCTAAAGGAATGACTGACCTTACTAAATATTATTTTGGTATTAGTGATGAGGAAGAACAAGCAATTAGAGATTTAGATATAGCTCCTTGGGGACAGAATAGTGCTTTATCATTTGATAGAGATATAAATGGAAATATAGAAGTAACTGATTTAACTTATACTGACCCTTCTGCACCTGTTACAGATGTAGCAAGAGCTTTTTTAAATGAAGTATTAGAACAAAGAAACCCTGCTGAAATACAAGATAAACTTTTAGCAGGAACTGCAGAAGCTACTAAACAATTTTTTAAACCTTTTTTAAGCCCTGCTATTGTACCAGAAGCTTCTTTATCTATATTATTTGCAGGAAGAGATTACGAAACTGGAGAATATTTAGATGGTTTTAATGTCCAAGAAGGAATGAGCATAGATAATTTAAAAGTTATATCAGAACACATAGCAATTAATTTAATTCCTAGAGAAATAAAAGATGACTATAGTATTATTTATGGTAAAAAAGCAGATAAAATAAAAGAAGGAGAACTGTCTTTACCTAATGAATTATTTGCAAAATTTACAGGGCAAAGAACTACAGTATTAGACTCTAATAGATTAGAAAAAGATTTTATGTACAAAATATATGATTTAAATACTGAAATAGAACTTGCTCAAAACAATTTAAAAACATATTTAAAAGCAGATGTTCCGGCAGAAACATTACTTGCAGAACTTGAAGAGGGATGGAAAGCTTATTACCCTAAATTTGTTAAAGGTAAATTAGCTTTTGAAGCAGCTCACACATTAGGAGTTTCAGGAAAAACTATAAATGAAAGAATAAATTATTCTTTAACAAAATTAAACTCTAAAGATAGGTTAGATTTTGGAAGCTTTAATAATTCTTTTATACCTGTAAAGTTATCAGATAAACAACTATCTAGATTTTTAAAGAACGGTAACTTTGATAAGATGAGTAAAGTAGAATTTATAAGAGAGTATGAAGAACTGTATAGTTATTACTCTCATCTTCCTATTATAAGACAAGACGAATACAACTGGGCAAACCCAGACTTAGTTAAAGAATATAAAAGAACTTATCCAGAACCAAAGTATAAAAGAGAAAAAAAGTTTAAAGGTGGTGAAGTAGATGTGCCACAAACTAAAGATGAACCTGAAGATAGAGTAGACCCTTTTACAGGACTACCTTACTCAGACCAGATGGCTAGGTTAGGTTTTAATGAAGGTGGGAATGTTAATTTTTCTTCTGACCCTTTTATTAATAAAATAATAATGGCTGAAAGTTCTGGAAATCCTAATGCTGTTAGTCCTGTAGGTGCTAAAGGTTTAATGCAGATTATGGCAAACACTGCAAAACAACCGGGATTTGGAGTTAAACCTTTTCAAGGAGATAACTTACTTGACCCCAAAGAAAATGTAAGATTTGGTACAGATTATATTTATGCTCTTGAAAAAAAATTAGGTAGTAAAAGAAATGCAGCAGTTGCTTATAATTGGGGATATGGTAAGACTAAAAAATGGTTAGAAGAAGGTGCTGATTTAAATAAACTTCCAAAAGAAACTAGAAATTATATTAAAAAATTAGAACTTGAACAATGATACTTTACACAGAGGCACAACTTGAAACAGCTTATAACATTTATAGGCTACACCAACTAGGACAAGGCGTAGGCTTTATGGACTTAGAAGGTTTTAGAAAACTATACGAAGACTTAA
>Ga0181402_1000606_pt1 | contig 13323 bp, 11 predicted proteins | sample 25SPOviralmetaG_FD_130131 | JGI IMG/M metagenome (GOLD analysis project Ga0181402, IMG submission 130131) | Marine viral communities from the oligotrophic San Pedro Time Series (SPOT) site, San Pedro Channel, CA, USA - 25 SPOT_SRF_2011-08-17 | ecosystem: Environmental > Aquatic > Marine > Strait...
GCCCTCTACATGATTGTCAACGCTGCCATCAGGCACGGATGGAGGTGGCTCATATACTCTGCTGAGAACAAGACAGCCTCGATTAAGATGAAACTACTACAGTTTGCTATGGGCAGGGGTGTGGCTAAGATGACGATGGGTGAGATGAGGCAGGGCATGAAGTGGATAGGAGAGCATTTCATTGTCATCAGCAACAAGGAGGTGGTGTCATACACAGACCTGCTGGTGTACGCTGAGAGGCTCATGGCAAACAACATGAACTTCGATGGGTTCTTCATCGACCCCTACAACGCCCTCAAGATTGAGATGGCTCATGGCAGCAGCCTGTCTACGCACGAGTATCACTATGAGAGTGCATCAGAGATGTTGACGTTCAGCAACGGCAACGAGAAGGCTCTGTGGCTCAACGTACACGCCTTTACGGAGGCTCAGAGGCGCATGGGGGACGATGGGTATGTCGTAGCACCACAAGCTCCAGATACTGAGGGAGGGGGTAAGTTCGTGAACAGAGCAGACAACTTCCTTACATTCCACAGAAAGGTGAACCATGACGAGCCGAACATGAAGCGGACGATGGAGTTCCATGTGCGTAAGATACGAGAGACTGAAACTGGTGGTGAGCCAACGAGCGACACCCACCCACTGATGTGGAGGATGAGCTTAGATGGAACGAGGTTTATCGATACCTTTGGTAAGCCCCTGTTCGACCCGTTGGTAATAGAAGAGAAACAATCAGAGATAAGCTATGGATAACAACGAAGAAGTATGGAAAGACATTCCAGACTACGAAGGATATCAGGTGAGCAATAAAGGAAACGTACAGAGCTTTAAGAGGGAAAATCCCAGAATATTAAAAACGTCTTTATGTAGCATGGGATATCCTATGGTTGGTTTAAGTATAAATGGAAAGACTAAATCAAAAAGAGTACACAGGATTGTTGCAGAGACGTTCATTTCCAACCCAGAGGGGAAACCGAACATAAACCACATCAACGGAATAAAAACCGACAACAGGGTGGAGAACCTTGAGTGGTGTACGCAAAAAGAAAATATTCGTCACTCTGAAAAAAATGGCTTGGCTAAACACGCTCGTGGAGAGAAAAACGGACTGTCTAAACTGTCCTCCGAAGATGTTTTCATTATAAAAACTGAGATGAAAAACGATAGTGTTAAAGAGATTTGTGAGGCTTTTAATATATCCTCAGGTACTGTAAGTAAGATAAGGAACAATAAAATGTGGAAGCACATACAGTCATGAAAACAGACAACCAACTAACAATCAGAGAGAACATCGAAGACCTGTTCCCTGACGAGAATCCAATGATATTCTGGGACAACTTAGACGATGCCATCATAGGCTACGATGACAAGCAGATGAGAGTGGTCTACTCCTCAAGTAAAATCATTGAAGAGCTTATACATCAGGGCATGAATGACGAGGAAGCCATCGAGTGGTTTGAATACAACATCGACTGCGCCTACGTTGGAGAACACACCCCCATCATCTGTCAGGATGGTGTACTCTACTTGTAGATGGGAAGGAGAGTAGAGCGTACACGCAACATGGGTACATGGACAGAGGCTATGCTGATGTCAAGGATACGCTCTGCCCTAAGAAGAATATGGAGCTACTACAAGCCTCGTGTAGAAGCTAAGAACAGAGTAAAGAAAACTGTCAAAGGAAAGAGGCATAAATTCGAGTACAAGTGTTCCGCCTGCAAGAAGTATTTTAAGAGTAAAGAGGTGGAGGTGAACCACAAGATTCCTGCTGGTTCTCTCAAGTCATTTTCAGACCTGCCATCCTTTTGCGACAGACTGTTCTGTGAAGACCCTGACGGCTACTCAGTGATGTGTAAGCCATGTCACAGGGAGGAAACAAATCGTCAGAAATTGTTGACAAAATAATACCCCACTTACTTGGTAGGGAATAGATGCTTTGTAACTTTATGCAAAGTATTTTTCAATGTCAACCAAAAAAGAACTGGGAGCAGCGTACAGCACTGGATGCTGCCGTATGCACGATGTAATCACATCGCTGTATGAAAACCTTTTCGACTACACGGGTGATGTTAAGTTGAAGCAAGAGGAAGTTGAGAAGGAACTGAGTAGATGCCTCACTAAAGTGAGGTATGAGGCAGACCACATTAGAGAGTCCCTGAAATATCATAACGGTGAGTAGGGACGTTACCCTCGTCCACTTAAAGATAAAGGAAGAGAGGCAACCTGACGGCTCTATTCATCAGTCTATTAGTGGTGTAGACTACCACAGACTGTACGTCCCCTACAAGAGGATGATAGACAAGGGCGAGAGGGTGCAGTTCTTTGGCTGGGAAAAAGACGAGGATGGAAACTCCCTTGGGTACGAGATGCTGAAGCAGTTTGACCTCAGCAATGTCAAGAACCTCGTGATAGGTAGGTTTGCCCAGCTCACCAACCATAAGAAGTTTAAGGAGTGGCTCACAGATAGGGGCGTAAGGCTCATAGTGGACAACGATGACTTCTGGGAGCTTGAGAACGACAACCCTGCTCAGGAGTATTACAAGAAAGTGGCAGCCCCCAACATCATGGCTTGCATAGAGATAGCCGATGTGGTGACAACGCCCTCTGAATACCTAAGAGATAAGATGGGCAAGCTACGCACGAACGCAGAGCTTGTTGTTGTCCACAACGCTGTCAACCCAGAACACGAGAACTGGAGTTGGAACGAAGGAGACAAAGACTTCAGCGAGGCGAGGTTCGGGTACGTTGGTGCGCTCGGTCATAAGAAAGACCTCCAAACAATGGGTGTGGACTGGACTCCCTACAACCTGAATGTGGTGAACTTGGGAGGCTACCCTGAAATGCTGAAGGCGAAGTCAACGATGCCAGTTGAAAACATCTTCGAGTACGGGAGGCAGTACAAAGAATTTAACGTATCATTATGTCCTGTGAAGAGTAATATATTCACACGATGTAAAAGCCCATTGAAGGTGGCAGAGGCTGTATACACAGACACGGCTGTCATTGCCACGGACGCTATTCCCTACAGAGAGTTTATCGAAGATGGTAAGACAGGGCTGTTATGCAAGCACCATCTGGATTGGAGGAAGAAGGTGAAGATGCTGCACGAGAATCCCTCCATGATAGAGGACTTGATTGAGGCATCAAAGGATAAGTGGAAGGAGTTCTTCCACGTTGACACTCAGAATGAAATCAGAAAGCAAGTGCTATGAACATCTACTACTGCGATAGGGCTGAGATAAGCTACATAAAGATTGTCCGCAAGAAGCCAAAGCAATTCACCAAGCAGACTTGGGTGATGTTTGTCGGAGACGAGGAATCAGAGGAGGCAGCGTTGTCCCATTTCAGGAAAGACCCTGATAGGCTTGTTAGATTCTTGGGTGAGAAAAAGACAGTCATAATCCAGAACCCCTCCATCAAACTAATCCACAAGTGTAAAAACTTAGGCGAGGCTCATGGAATTTAACTCCGATTTCAGATTCGATTTAAAGCTCGGTCAGGTGGGTGAACACGCCCTCGCCAAGATGATAAGCGATGAAAAATTGGAGGTGAAGTTTGACTGGGGAACACACAGGACAGGTAACTTCTACATAGAGTACGAGTCGAGGGGTAAGGTGAGTGGTATAGCTAAGAGTGAAGCTAAGTACTGGTGTCTCATAGCAGCCTCCCCAACGGCAGATAGAAAGCGTGTGGCAGAGGGTGACTTCAAAGGAAGTGATGCCCTCTTCTCAATTATAATCAACAAGGATAGACTCAAGGAGATATGTGAGTGTAAGGCTCACAGGAAAGATGTGAAGGGCGGTGACGCTAACACATCCCTTGGCTATTTAATCAAGGCTGTGGATTTGCTGTTAAGTTTGTAACAGCTATCTTTGCAGTCCTTTTTTTTCTAATTTCTAAAACATAAACCAATGAGAAGAGACTTCTCCAGCCACCCCGTCCCGTGGGGTGAGGTAGGATACCCTACGTTCAAACGTACCTATGCCCGTAAGAAAGGCAACGCAACAGAGGAATGGCATGACACCGTAGAGCGTGTCGTAGAAGCCTGTAACAAGCAGCTGGGCTGTGGCTTCACAGAGATGGAACAGGAGAATGTCCGCTCCATGATGATGAACTTGAAGGGTACTGTGGCTGGACGTTTTCTTTGGCAGCTCGGAACTAAGACGGTGGATAGGCTCGGACTGCCCTCACTACAGAACTGTGCGTTCACTGTCGTAGACCATCCGATTCGTCCGTTCACATGGGCTTTCGAGATGCTGATGCTCGGCTCTGGTGTGGGTTATAACATCCAGCGTGAGAACGTATACCAGCTCCCCAAGGTGAAGCGAAAGGTGAAGGTGGAACGTAAGGATGTAAACGATGCAGACTTCATTGTCCCTGATTCAAGAGAGGGATGGGTGGAGCTGCTAAAGAGAGTGTTGGAGTCTTCCTTCGTTACAGGGGAGGGTTTCTCTTTCGCCACACATCTTATCCGTCCTGCTGGCTCTCCCATCAAGGGGTTTGGCGGCACGGCATCAGGCTCTGAGGACTTGGTGTGGGGGATGCTTGAGATAAACAAGCTGCTCAACGCACGTTCAGGCAAGAGGCTGTCCTCTGTCAACTGCCTTGACATTATGAACATCATCGGCAAGATTGTGGTGGCTGGCAACGTAAGACGTTCAGCTCAGATTGCCTTGGGCGACATGGACGACATCGAGTACCTACGGGCTAAGAGATGGGACTTGGGCGGCATTCCAAACTGGAGGGCTATGTCCAACAACTCGGTGGTGTGTGACGACACCACAAAACTTCCAGAGGAGTTCTGGGAAGGATACAAGGGGAATGGTGAGCCTTATGGTTTGATAAACCTTGAGTCTTCACGCAAGATGGGGAGGACATTCGAGACCGAGTACCCCGACCCCGATGTGCAGGGATACAACCCATGTGCGGAGCAGAGCCTCGCCAACTTCGAAACCTGCTGCTTGGCTGAAATCTATCTGCCAAACATCGAGACGTATGCAGAGCTGAAGCTCGTGCTGAGACTCCTATACAGAATCAACAAGCACAGCCTATCCATCCCATGTTCCGTTAAAGAAACTGAGGACATCGTACACAAGAATATGCGTATGGGCATCGGTGTGACAGGATACCTTCAGGCTTCCGAAGAGCAGCAGGGCTGGCTCTCTGATGCGTACACCTACATCCGTGCCTACGACAAGGAATACTCTTCTCTGAAAGGATTTCCTGAGTCGATTAAGCTAACCACTGTCAAGCCGTCTGGAACACTTAGCCTGCTTGCTGGAGTAACCGCTGGCGCACACCCTGCATACTCACAGCACTACATCAGACGTATCCGAATGGCGACAGAGAGTGAGCTTGTGAAGGTGTGTCGTGAGAACGGCTACCACGTTGAGTACGTCCGCAACTTCGATGGCACAGAAGACCACTCCACAGTTGTTGTGTCGTTCCCTTGTGAGTTTCCTGAGGGTACACGCCTTGCCAACGACATGAGTGCCATAAACCAGCTTGAAGTGATAAAGAGACTACAGGCTGAGTGGTCGGACAACTCTGTGTCTGTCACCATCTACTACCGCAAGGAAGAGATTGATGACATCAAGAAGTGGCTCGGTGAGAACTACTTCAACGTGAAGTCTGTTTCCTTCTTACTCCACAACGAGCATGGATTCGACCAAGCACCGTTGGAGGAAATCACTAAGGAGCAGTACGAGGAGATGAAGGCTAAGGTAGTTCCTATCACATCTCTGAGTAGCTTGAACATGGATGACATCGACATTGCTGAATGTGATTCAGGGGCTTGCCCGATTCGATGATTGCAATACATAGAGATTGGATACAGCTCCTCTATCACTTTGGTAGAGGAGTTATCTTTGAGGAAATTGAATTAAATGGAAAACAAGGAAAAGAGAACCTTGAAGACACTGCCATTAAATAAACATATTGAATTAGACCCTGAGCAACAAGAGGCGTTCAACTTAATATCCAAATCAAAACTCACGGTGCTGAATGGTGTGGCTGGAACGTCCAAGACGTTTACATCTTGCTACGCAGCACTTACCAAGTTCTTTCAAAGAGAGGTGGATAGAATCACGGTGATGCGACCAATGGTGGGGACTGAGGAGTCTAAGATGGGTATGCTCCCAGGAAATTTAGATGAGAAAATGCAACCTTGGCTGTTGCCTGTGCTTGAGAATATGTACACCATAGCAGGTAAGCAAACCGTTATGAAGATGTATGATGATGGTCGAATCAGAGCATTGCCACTAAACTTCGCCCAAGGAAATACATTTGTTGATGAGTTTGTTATTGTTGATGAGTCTCAGAACTGTACAAAGCAACAGGTGACAATGATAATCACAAGGCTTGGAATGAGGTCTTCAATGGTGTTTACAGGTGATGTTAACCAAGTTCAACTGAAGGCTAAGTCTCACTCTGGACTTCAGAGGCTTATAGACATAGAACACAAAGTGCCGTCCATGAATGTGTTCACCCTCACAAAGAACTATCGAGACCCTATCGTAAGGGAGATAATAGAGGCTTACGAGGAGGTCAGCTGAACAGCTTGTCAATCACCTTCCGAACTAACATCAAGCCGATAATAATGCCAAGGGCTATCATACCCCACTCTTGGTACTTATTTTTTGATTCTGATTCCTTATATTCTACTACAGGTGGCAGCTCAACAATAGTCTCCACCATCACCGTTTCGGGTGGACACACCACATCCACCATCACAGTGTCATAGATGCGTTCTAAGCGCACCTTTACACCATCGGGAGATGTGAGTATCACTGTGTCGATTTGATTCACTATCAGCTTCTCTGTAACGGTTTTCTCTTGCACTACCACCTCGGTTTCTACGACAGTGTCTCGCTGCATGAGGATGTTGGGGTCTTTGGAGATTGCCTTTCTCAGATGCCACCCCGCAGAGCATGACTGCAACAGATACATCGTCATCATTATCAAGAACAGAATCAATTTCTTTTTCATTTCTGTAGCTCTCTATATTTACGCATGAATGCTGTTGGATAGGAGAACGAGCGAGACCCTCTTATCATTGAGATGTAGCTTGCCACCTCTCTCAGCTCTGGATTTGTCAGACTTCCAAACTCGTTGAACAAGTATTCAGCAGCCAGCTCTGGCTTTTCAGACATATAATCGTCTAAGTTGTAGTAGACACTCTTCCTGTCAAGAATCAAGTCGTCAAACTTGTTTTTACGTTGCAGCTTCTTGTACTTCTTGATGGCATACTCACGCAGCTTCCTGTCCTCGATGCCATTTACATACTGTATTACATCCTTTTTAGGAGCGTTGTCCTCCACCACCATCTTAGTCAGTTCTTTTCTCACAACAAACTGATTGTCCTTATACTCCTGCAACAGATTGTTTAGCTCAGCACTTGGCTTCTTCGGGATGTACTTCTTATTGGCAGTGCCTATAGACCTTTTCTTCATTCCCTTTGTAACGTCCTTGAACGACTTATCGCCAGCCATTATAGCGTTTGCGATGCCGTATCCCACGCCCACCAGAAGGTTTGTGGATGGGGATGTTGTCACCACCTCAACAGCGTTCTTGGTTCTCTTGGGACTCATGCCCGTAAGCTCACCAAACTCCTTGTAAAACTCCTCTACGTTGTCATCAAACTTACCCTCAAACTCAGGGGAGGCTTGGTTGTATAACTTCTCGTAGCTTATGTTTCTCTCCCTGAAGAAGTCGTAGTTTGTGATGTACTGACCCATTGCCTTTGCCACTGGAGGGGAGTATTGTATCGTCCCCCTCAAGTCAATAGACGGCTTACCCTCCTCGTCAAATTCGAGAACCATGTCGCCAAACACCGTTGCAGCCTTCAGCGTGTTCTCAAAGTCAACAAGCCCCTTCGTGTAGAATTCTTTGTTGTTCTTCTCGCTTTCCCCACTCAAGGAGCGGTAGGTGGCTTCACCCACAAGGTCAAAGAGTCCAAGCAGCGGAGCAAGCTGAGGCAGCTTCCGTATCTTGATGTACTTCTTGTTCCCATCATCGTCTGTAAAGGGTAAAGGAATGATGAAGTAGTTTCTCCTGTGATACTCTGGAATAGCCTCCTTGTCATCATCGTCCCAACCAAACATCTCAAAGAGTTGTTGCATGGCAAAGCTCATGGCGATGGCGTACAATGCACTCTCACCAAACTTCTTCCCAAACTTAGCTGGGTTGGTGCGGATGTAGTTTCCAGCCACCCTCAGTCCCTGTAGAGAAGCGTTGAAGTAGGGAGACATCTTATCCAAGCTCTTAGCGAGACTACCACCCTGCGAGAAGTCTATCGTAGCACGAGCCTTGAACGCAGCGTATGCCCGTATCTCAGCATCGTTCATGTCCTTGAACTGAGCGTCCCCGTCCTTTCTTTTCTTCAGGGAGTCAGCCTTCACCTTGTTGTAAACAGACAGCCTCATGGCAAGCTCTGAGTTCTCACCGAAGCTGCTCATAAAGTCTCCAAAGGTTTGCCCAATCCTTTCCAACTTACTCCCCTCAACAGTCTTGAATTTCACCCTACCTTGGTTGGTGAGGAAGTCCATGCCTATACCCGCTTCGAAAGCCTCCTCAAGGTTTTTCAACACCTTAGGGTCTGCCTTTGTAGTTCCCCTGAGTGCAGCGGTGATTGTACCGATGCCAGCAAGGTTTTTGGAGAAGTCTCTTGAAAGCTCAATCATAGCCCTCAGGATGTTTGTTCCGAAGTACTTGCCCACCTTGCCTAAGCCCGCTTCTATTGCGCTGTCTGCGTTCTCAATCTCCTCTGCTATATCGTTCCTGACGTATATGCTTCTGGACTCCCCATCCTCTTTGTATGTCAGCTCACTGAAGCCGTTCTTCTTGGTATCAGAGAGCCATTCGTAGCTACCCACCTTCTTGCCAAGCTGCTTGAAGAGTCTGTTAGCAAACACCCTGCTCTCGCTTGCAGCCACCACCATACGCAGCAGGAAGTCTCCCTCCGTGAACAAGTCCTCCTCACTACCCTCCTTGAGCTTCTTGAATTCCTTTTCGCTCAACCCGTAGCCCATGAAACGCTTCTCGTGCTTTGCGAAGTCTCCGTTCTGCAAGTCAAACACCTTGTCCACAAACATCCGTGGAGAGTATTCGTACTTGGAGAGTCTGAAGTATTCGTCCTGCGTTATCAGTCCCTCGTCCAGCTTCCTCTTCAGTATCTCACGCATGGCAGCAAAGAACCGTGATGCTCTGTTGTCCATGTCAAAGAACTGCTGGTCGTTTCCTGTCTCATCCCTCAGCTCCTGCTTGATTTCGTCAAGCCGTGCCAAGGCAGACTCTCTGTTCAGCTTCCGTGGGTTCTTGAAGTTTGTCTTCTTAGCTTCCAAGTCAGCAAGCTGCTTCTTCACAGCCTCAAGGCGGGCTGTCTCCTTCTTCGTTCTCTTCTTCTTAGCCTCAAGGTCTTTTATCTCCTGCTGGAATGTATCGATGCCCCTGTCAAACCCATCGTATATGGAGATGATTCTGCGGAGCATGATGATTTCATTTACGCCTGCCAGCTTCTCCCCTGCCACGTTCAGGAATATGTTCTTGTTGAAACGCTCATACATCTTCTTAGCTGCTGCTGAAGAGCCGTTACGGACAGAGAGTGCTGCCTGTGTTATCAGGTCGTTAGCGTCCTGCAATGCCCGTCTGATGATGCCTTGGCGGTCAAACAGCTTCTTGTTTGCCATCTGACGCTTGCTTGCCTTGTTAAACCTCTCGTCAATCTTGGGCTGATAGAACTTACCCTCCATTGCCTTCTCGGTTTTTCTGTCGAAGTTGCGGGATTCTTGAAGCGGGGCTTCTCCTGCCTTGTCTTTTAGGTATTGAATGTAAAAGTCTGATGGGGTTGCTTTCTTAGCTTCCTCACTTCTGATGTCCTCGTCTATGTAAAGTTCAGGTGTCTTCAGATATCTCTGATAGTAACTATCATATTTAGGGTCTCCCGTTCTGCCTATTCCTACTATTCTTCCAATATAATCTATAGCCTCATCAAAAGCCTTCCGATTGTTCTCTATAAACCTTATGTTGTTTTCTGTTGGCTGGATGGTTTTTGTTAGGTTGTTAGCACCAAGGTCTATATACTCCACCTTCTCAAGGCTTCCAAAGTCTTCTAAGGGAGCATCATCTGTTCGTAAGGCTGCTTCAGAGGTATCTTTTCCCCTCACTTTCAAGTACCCAACTGACTTAATCTTATTGCCTAATGACTTTATATTGCTGCCCGATATATCAAGCATATCACCCACCTCCTCCAAGTTGCCGAGGTCTTTTAAATTTCTGGCAGATAAATTTTCCACCTTTCTTAGGTTGCCTAAAGTTGTTGCATCTCTTGCATAAAAATCTCCACCCACCACTTCAACAGATATTGGGTTTCCATCAGTAATATCTAAGTCACCTCCAACAAACTTTATGTTTGTAACATCACCAGTAACACGAGCATACCCGCTTACATACTGTATGTCTAAATCAGAGTCCCCTTTTGGTAAAATCAAGTTACCAATAAAAAATTCAGCATCAAACCCAAACGTCCCTAAATATCCTCGGTTAGTAACCTGAGCAGTTTCTTTTGAAAGAATCACCTTCCCCTTTAAGTCTCTTGCCAGCTCATAGTTATCAACAAGCTCCTCTATCTTAGCTTCAAGACGCTCTATGTGTCCGTTCCTGCCGTAGTCTTGTGAATATCTCTTTTCATCAGGCAACAGCTCGAAATAGGAAACCATCCTTGCCCTGTTCAGTCCCTTTTCGTTTATATCCTGCAAGAGCTGTTCAGCCTTCTCGTTGTATTCGATTGAATCAAGCCACTTTTGTCCGCTGTCGTTTGGAATGTTCTCCTTCAAGAACTTATTAGCCACTGGGTTCATGGAAGGCTCTAAGTCCTGCTTCTCGGAGGCAACACCCCTCACCTCACTCACTTGGTCACCCTCCATTCTGATGGCTATACGTGGAATCATGCTTCCATCCTCCCCTTTCGTTGCGTACACATAGAAGTCACCTTCTCTCAACTGTGAGGCAGCATTTGTCTTTGTACACCAAGGCGTGTCAGAAACAAGACCAGCAAGCTCAGAAGCGTTGTTTGCTATGTCCTCGTTGGACACATCACGCCCTCCGTCATACTTTATCCATTCTCCCTCTGTCGTTGTCGCCACCTGTCTTGACTTTGCGAGGGCTATGGCATTCTTCTCCTGAATGTCTGTGTAGTCCTTCAGCATCTCCTTGCTGTCAGACTGATATAGTTCTGCGAGAGAGGCAGCATTGAATGGCGTGACAGAACGAAGTGTCTTCCTGTCCCTCTTCACATACTTGTTACGCTTCTTGTCGTAGTTGTTTGTCAGAACACCATCAAGGATGAGGTACTTGAATGATGTGTTGTAGTCGGATTGGTTGAGGTAGGAAACCCAGTTTCTTATTTCATTTCTCTGTGCGTCCTGAAACTTTCTGATGTACTCCCCTCTCACGGGACTGCCTTCCTCCAGTCCTCTTTCAGCATAAGCCACTTCACTTTCCGAAGCACCGTCAGCCCTCATAGCTTCTATATCAGCCATGATAGCCCCTGTGATGGCTTTACTGTCCTCTGTCATCACAAAGCTCTCAGCTCTTGCAGAGAGGTCGTCAAAAGCCTTCTGAATAGCTTCTTCTATACCCTCCTTTGTGAACTTGACACCCTTGAGTCCAATGTCGTTTATAGCCTGCTGTGTCTGCTTGTTGTCAACACCAGCCTTTCTAAACTTAGCCACCTGCTTCTCTTCAGAGAGAAACTGCTCGTTTATTATTGCACGGGATTCTTGAAGGAATGTGTCTTCGTCCCTCCGAGATTCCGAAAGTGGAGCTTCCTTTAATCCTCCTCTCTCTCCCCTCCTGACAGCATCTCGTCTAAGCTCATCGCTTCTTCTTCGCTCACTTTCCTGCCGAGAGCGATTTCGAGACTCTTCAGAAACAAATTCTCCCCAAGTGGGGTCTGAGAATCCTCCTGCTTTTTCTGCTGCTTGATTTCTTGCTTCATCTATTGTGATTTTTCCTTTAGCAAAATTATCGAATATCTCTCTGACATCGTTGACATTTTGCTTATTCCCTTTAAATCCTTTAGTGTATAGTCCTCTCACCACCTCCCAAGTGATGGATTGAATCTGTCTGGGTAAATAACCCATTTCCTCAGCCAACTCCCTGTAGGCATCTGCGTGAGCAAAATAGTTTCCTGCCAGTCCATCACGGTCGCTCTTTATACCGCTCAGATTTTCAGTAACCTCTTTCGAGCTTCCTGAAACTGGAAGTAACAACGAGGCTGCAACAGCATGAGTGTCCATAGTAACATCACCATCCTCACTCATCGGGTCTATAATGTTGTTATAGAAGTTTCTTATCTTATGTGCTTTTCCAAGTTGAGCAGAAATATTATTCTGACTGCCATCAAGGAGTATGCTTACAGCTTTCCCTATCTCGGTGAAGCTGCCAAATCCCCATTTCGCTGGTCTTCCGCTTTTAGTGGTAGCCAATGAAACTGAATTACCATCAGGAAGAAGTATGTCGTAGTTTTTTGACTTGTTTATTTCTGCATCCAGTCTAATCAAATACGGCTTCCATTTATTAGGAATGTTGTTTAGGGAAGTTCCAACCGCACCTCTTAAATAAGATATGATTTTTTCCGTGTTCGCTAAATGTTCTTCAGCTTCTTTCTCTCCTTTTCTTTTAGCGGCTTTGTATCCTTGGTCTCTAATAGAAACCATTTTGTCAACCATTGCATCTGTTAGCGTAGGGTTTTCTGTCATAGCCTCCATCACCAGCTCGGCTAACCTTACATTTTGATACCAATCTTTTTGTGGGGAAAGAGAAGCTATAACACCCGCAGCCTGTTCTGCCGTGTATCCGAATCGACTGGAAAAGTCTGAGGCAATTTTGTTAGCCCCATCATACCAAAGAGTCATAAGCTCTTTAAAGTCGTCTGAGGCGTTATCCATCAAAAACCTGAGATTACCCTTCACCTGCTCCTTAAAAATACTGTATATCTCGTCAGCTTTTTTTAGTTCGTTTTTTCTTTTACTCTCATCGTTGTAGTTTATGTACATGGGCTTTTTACCGTCCATGCCTACTTTTCTCAGTTTTTTAACGCCTGATACAAGAGGGTATTGAGCTAACTGGTTAGCTGTTTTCAAGTAAAACTTTGGATTAACTTCCCTTGCGTATGCAATAGACATTTCTTCAGACTCCCCTATCACAAAAAGGACTTTTTTCACCGTTTTCGTTTTAAGCCCCATCCCCACTTTACTTCCAGCCCTGTTTAGTGAACGGACATCATCAGGATTGATGGCGACAGTTCCTCTTGACTCTTGTAAA
>Ga0181402_1000607_pt1 | contig 13299 bp, 16 predicted proteins | sample 25SPOviralmetaG_FD_130131 | JGI IMG/M metagenome (GOLD analysis project Ga0181402, IMG submission 130131) | Marine viral communities from the oligotrophic San Pedro Time Series (SPOT) site, San Pedro Channel, CA, USA - 25 SPOT_SRF_2011-08-17 | ecosystem: Environmental > Aquatic > Marine > Strait...
ATAGTGTCCGACATCTCACCAATCCTTTTTCCTACAAGCATTTTTATTTTCTTCTTTCTTCTTAGAAGACACCACCTTAGTTCCCTTGTTCAATACAAAGGAAGGGCCGCGACCAAAGGCAGCTTTATGCTTGAGAGGCTTGCTCATGGTGATAATATACACTATTTAAATTTAGGTTGCAAATGATTTTTTATTCAAATCACATCACGCGATCACGCCAACAATGCCAAATAGAATGCCAAATAAAACAACAAATAGCAAATAGCTAAACAACAAATAGCTAAATAGCAAATAGCAAATAGATAAATAACAAATAGAATGTAATATATTACATAAGTTATTGATGCTCAACGACTTACGAGGCGGCGAGGTCTATTGTCGTAACTCACTGAGGCTTAACGACTTACGCCGACGAGAGGGGCGCGCCCCCGTAACTCGTTGACGCTCAACGGGTTATGCGTCCCACCCGTAACCAGATGTTTCCTGATGCCAGTCTGCCATCTCCGCTTGGGCGACTGCGCGCTCGTCAGCCACGCCCTCGTCAAAAAACTGGAGGAAGTTGGGGGCGATCTCCTCGCGTTCGGCGGTTCCCTCGAAACCTGCGTCATATGCTTTCTGCTGTTCTAATGTCATGCCCCAATATACCACAAATTCTGTAGCGCGCAATTCTTTTTTTGCCTGTTAGCTATACGCGATTGCGTATTAGTGCTTGGCATGGTTGCTGAAAGGCTATCTGCGTAACTCATTGACCATCAGTGAGTTACGTCGGCGCGGGGGGCGCGCAGCCCTAACTCGTTGATATTCAACGACTTACAGCGCGTTTGTCGCGGGTTGGAAACAGACTGGCTTCGGGTGCGCGGTGTGTCTCGCTGCCGTCCCAACTCGGTAACTCTAACTCTTGTTTTTTTATGGTGTTGTTAGGCAACAGCGGTCTGAAGTCGCGTGGCTGTGGTGCGTTTGCTAGTGCAAGCATTGGTGACAGTGTTAGTGTTAGGAGGAAGTATCTCATTTTGTTTTTTAGTATCCCGCCCATGCGCGGAGGTTATCAAAGGAAGTGAACTCAATCCAAGCTCCACGGCTCACGCCGTAAGATTCGGCTGGCTCGCTGTTGATGATGAAGAGCCTTCCATTGTTTAGGAAAGCCTCACGGCCCCAATCGTGGGACCGTGCAAAGCGTAGATGTTGTTGGTTCATTAGTAAAAGTTTAGGATGACGTTAACGAAGAGAGCAATGAGAATGATGGCAAGCATACAGTAGATTCCGTGAATGGCTAGAGAAAAGATGTCTTTCATATTTACAAGGTGGTTAAGCTAGGAGCTTGGCCTCTACCAGTTCCCACTGTCGCCCGTCGTGGAGTTTCACGACCGATGCCATTGCATCCCTGCAAGCGGCAAAGAAACCCTCTCCTTCCCAGTTGAAGGTGTGAGTTTCGCCGTTGTTAGCAAGGAGGGTGATGATGTATGTTTTCTTGTTCATGGTATAATGTAACACAGTATTGGTATAAGTCAAATTGTTTTTGTGTGTTAGGTATGGCGCGATCACGTTACCTGTAGTCTTGCTCCCACCACACCTTGCTGTCGATGTCCACCAAAAGCTGATGGTCGCCACCACCACCGAAGCGGCACACTTCGCCCAACTTGCCATCGTTGTTCTCGTCAGCAGCCGCTTGACGCTCTTGCGCGTTGCGGTTCTGGAATGCCTCGCTAGGGTATAGCGTAGCGATCTCGACGCACTCGACGCGCTCGCCGTTGTTATTAGTAAAGGTCTTGTTCATGTATATAATTTACCACATCATAAGGTAATCGCAACTTCTTTTTTATTAGATTACATGGCGTGATCGCGTATGGTGGCTTGGCATGGTAGCTGAATCGGTATCTTCGTAACTGCTTAAGCGTCAACGAGTTACGCTGACGGGCGGGGCGCGCCGACGTAACTCCCTAAGCCTCAACGACTTACGACTTATCTTTTCTGTGCAACGAGACTAGCGTTAGCACTAACACTAGCACTAACACTAGCACTAACACTAACACTAACACTACCGACGAACCGTAAGGTTCGCCAGCGCATCTCTCACGCCATCCGACATCTCTGGCGCGTTGCGTTGCTTGGCGCGCAAGCTATTCTTTAACTCCCACATCTGCATCTTGAGATTGCTTGGCACGTTAGAGAATCCGCGCTCGTCCTCTATCCGATCCATCTCGGACTTGAGGCGAAGCATCTTGTTCTTTACTTGTTCGATGGTCATATTGTTTTACTTGTTAAGGCTTGCGAGATAGTCGCGTCCCTTTAGGTAAACGCTCACGTTGAGAAGGCTATACTCCTTCTCGATTTCTACTTGGCAAGTAGCGTCACCCAATGCGTTGATATATCTTACGTGGTCGCGGTAAGAAGGGTTAACCTTGCACTGCTTCGCATAGTGCTTTGCAGCGAGTGCGTTAAACTGGTCTTGAGTCATTTCCTTGATCATGTCTAAATTTACCACAGGTTAGAGTTAAAAGCAAATTGTTTTTTATTCTGTTATATGGCGCAATCGCGCTATTAGTTAAGGAGGGAAAAAGTCCAGTCAGGATTTAGTATGGTGCTTACGGCAACCGCGATCATCACGAAGACCACGAAGACATAGAGGAACAATTCGGACAACTCTTTTATAATTTCTTTCATGCCTAACTATACCACAGATTTATTTAATCGCAAGTTCTTTTTTATTGTATTGTATGGCGCAATCGCGCCATGTGCTAATCAAGCTGATCAGCGGTGGCCTCATGCTCGCCCCCGTCCTCATCGAAGAGCCATACAGTCCCGTCTTCATCGACATGAGCCACGATAGCCCATGCGCCTTTGAAGTTTACTTGGTCATCTACTTTTAGTTCGTTCATGCTGTAACTATACCACACCACAAGAGAATCGCAAGTTCTTTTTTATTAGATTAGCTTACGCGATCACGCCATAGACACATAGCTCTATGGGGGTGGGTTATTTAGAATGTAGGGTTTTACGGTTATGTTAGACAATCAGGGGGGGGTGGTTCACATTGTCAACAACCCAATCTCAAAAAATTAAATTACATCCCCACCACACTCAACATACCCCCTCCCCCTTATTTAAAATCATATAATCACTAATTCCATTCCCCAAAAAAATAAATCCCAAAAAATCGGGAGCCTCACTTTGTTCGGACACTCACTTCGTTCGTTAAAGAAGAAAAGGTCTTATGTTATAGCCATAAAAAGTAAGTTGTTAGGCCGGTATTTTAGTGTATATTCTTAAATATGGGAAAGTTTTTCGTAAAAATCTTGGCGGCTGTCCTTTTATTCACAGGTAATGCTCATAGTGAGCAAGTTTCAGACGAAGTTTTATTGAGAAGGACATATTTAACTCTAGCAGGTAGAATTCCTACCTTGGAAGAGACTAAAAATTATTTACAAAGTCCTGACCATGACAAGTTAGTGGTCAATCTTCTTAAAAGCGAAGACTATGTTCAGTCTTTTTATAATTACTATGCTGATCTGTTTAGAATCAAGGCGAACATTGACGGTGTGGGGTTTTTGAAGTTTTATCCTTATATTGATTGGGTAAAAAATAATATTAGGGAAAATAAGCCTTACGATCAAATGGTTCGCGAAATGCTGACCGCAGAAGGCAAAATGATAGAAAATCCAGCCGCAGGTTACTATGCGCGGGACAATGGTATGCCACTGGATAATTTTTCTTATACTATGCAAGTTTTTCTTGGCAAAGACCTTTCTTGCGCCCAATGCCATGATGATCCCTTCAGTCATTGGACTCAAATGGACTTTTATCAGAGTGCTGCGTTTTTTGCACAAAATACTACCCGTGACCCTTCTGTTGGTCAGATTTCCAGAAAAATTGACGAAGAGGTTAAACAAATCAGAGAAACCGATAGAATAGACAACGCAATCAGACAACTTTTGCGCGGCAATGGTTATGGTAGCTTCAAAAATAAAAATGGAGTTTTAAAATTACCCCATGACTACAGATATGACGATGCAGAGCCTAGTAGTGCCGTTAGTCCATATACCCCTTTCGGGGATGTTGTAAAGAGTGGTGACTCAGCCGTTTTTGCAGAATGGATTGTCAAACAGCACGACTTCTCAGTAGCAGCGTCAAACAGATTATGGGGCTTCGTTACTGGCGACCCACTTATCACGCCATTAGTTAACGTAGATATTGCTGAATCTACAAACGAAGAGCTTTCACGCAAGCTCGCGGTAAAATTTGAGGAATTAAATTATGACGTTCGCTTATTTTTGCACTTTTTAGTGACCTCTAACGCTTTTAAGCAAGAAAACGGTATAAAAACTAGAAGGCTTACCGCAGAGCAAGCTTGGGACTCTTTGGTAACAATCGCTGGTGGCGTTCCAGCGCCCATCGACCGTTCTGGTTATTCTGATTTTGTAAATTTAGACTTAGCATCGTTAACTGGACAAGGCGCAATCGACGCTATGGAAGAATATAGGGATTTTACAAAAAAAATACCACGACCAAAGCAAATAGGAAGCTTACCCATCGTCAGAGCGTCAGATTTAGAGAGACGCACCGACTTTTTGAAGAAGTTCGGGGCTTCAGAGCGGGAACTGATTGATTCTTCCTCAGTAAATGGCTCTTCTGGTCAAGTTTTACTTCTTATCAACGGAGAGGTCACAAATTCGTTGTCTCATAAAGATTCAATCTTGATGAAAGACCCTTCCATTGAGAATATTTTCTTATCTACCCTCACTAGACAGCCAACTCTACAAGAGAAGTCTGCTCTACGTCAACTTTCACCGGCTGATATTGTGTGGGCGGTAATTAACTCCAACGAATTTTTATTTATACAATGAATACAAGAAGAGACTTCGCAAAAACTCTGGCAGCTTCTACTTTAGGGCTTACTTTTAATTCTTATGCAAGCAAGCCTACACCAAAGGTAAAAAATGTAATTTATATTTACATGAACGGGGGAATGAGTCATATCGACACATTCGATCCAAAATCCGACGCTGAAGTTAAGGGTGCTACAGAAATCATCGACACCAAGGTTGATGGAATTAAATTCGGTCACAATTTGCCCTTATTGGCAGAACGAGCAGAAAATTTTGCTGTGATTAATTCTATGACCTCTCAGACCGGCGCACACTCTGAGGGAAAATACTTGCACCACACAAGCTACAGAAAAGTGGGCAGTATTATACATCCTTCTTTGGGAGCGTGGTCTAACCACCTTTTGACTAATGATAATTCATTACCTAATAATGTTTTGATAAATCCTGACCCGTCTCACCCATTGAACGGGTTTTTGCCAGCTAGAACCTCGCCCCTTCCTATCACTGATCCTTTGAAGGCTAAAAGTGCTTTTGATTTAAAATATGATGATAGGCTGTTGAACAATAGGCTAGATGCTCTTGATCTACTAAACTCTAAGTTCGAGCCAAACGATGCGGCTACTTCTTATAGAGATTTTTATGCAGAGGCTTTTAATATTCTAGATAGTGAAGACTTAGCGGTTTTTGATATCTCTCAAGAAAGTAAAGAGACATCTGAAAAATATGGGGCTACAAGATTCGGGCAAAGCCTTTTGCTTGCTCGTCGCTTGGTTGAAAAGGGAGTAAACTTCATTGAAGTCATGCATGGTGGTTGGGATACCCACACCGAAAACTTTGATAGATTAGCTACTAAGCTTCCAGAGGTAGACAAAGGTATTGCTGCTCTTATTGATGATCTAAAAGCGAAAGGTCTTTATGAAGATACAATGATCGTTGTTGCTACTGAATTTGGTAGAACACCTAAAATCAACGTCAACACTGGACGCGACCACTACCCAAGAGCCTTCTCATGTATGATGGCTGGAGGAAAGATAGATGGTAAAGCAATAGGTAAAACAGACGATAAAGCTATGGCGATAGAAGAGTCACCTTATCAGGTAGCAGACTTAAATGCAACAATAGCAGATGCTATGGGATTAGATATCAATCAAACACTATTCTCCCCATCTGCAAGACCATTCAAAGTCGCCCATAATGGTAAAGTAATTCCAAATGTGTTCTAACCTAGATCAGAAAGGTAGTAAAGGCTTTCTTCTTTATTTTCCGTGTAAGACAACATAGATTAATGTTATTCAGTATTATTGCCGCTATCGCTACGCTACTCCAATTTGGAGTTGGTTTTTTGATGTTGTGGGCTAAATATCAGCGGCTTTACACACCTTCTGGTTATTTATTTATAACAGCCTCATTTATGATGGCAGCAAGGAATCTCACTGCGTTCCTAGAAGTTGAAAACTTCGACTACACAGGAGATACATTTTGTGCTTTTTTAGATAATGTTTATTATCCTTTTGGTATCTCCGTGCTTTTGTTTGTTTCAGTTTTCCATTTTGTATCTGATCAATACAAGAAAAAGAAAGCTCCCTAGTTAAAATCAGGGCTTTCTATAAAAACGCCTTATTAATCGTCGCGTTTATTTTTTTTCTCTAATTCTTCCAACCATTCATTCTGAAGCTTTGTTCTTTTTTCTGGAAGGTCAAACTGAATCAAATATCTTACGAATACAGACCAAGCTGCGAAAAATGCAGCAATAAGAGAAGAAAGGATGTATGTAGGCTTCTGCTCTACGGCTATGAACATATATGCCATCCAAACCATTAGGATCAAATAGATATATGTAAAGATTTTACTAAGCCACCATTTACCCAATAGTCCAAAAGAATACCAACCAAAAAGTAAAGTGATTGCACCAGCTAAAAAATAAATATTAGTCATTTTCTTCTAATTCCTATAATTCTTCTATAATGTAAATTCATAGTTCCAACTGGTTTGCTTAATGTTGGTCTGTGAATAATTCTCTTGTCTCCGATATAAATACCAATGTGGTTATAACTACCGTTGCTTGAATAGATAACAATATCTCCTTTTTGAATATTTGATAAGCTCACCTTTTTGCCCCAACCCAACCAAGAGGTGCATTTTTGATAACCTACTGGTGGGGTTCCTCCAGCCCTTCTTACGACTTCTCCAACAAAATCGGCACAACGCGCCGACTGTCCTCTTTTAAAAAATTTACCATTCCACTTTTGAGCCTCTTGTGAAACATCACTTAAACCAAGGATTGCTATTAAGAATAAAGTTTTAATCATATTGGGGTTTTAAAAAATGTAATAAATGGTAATACAATTTACACATAAAGTCAAGTAAAAAAGTGTATTTAAAGATAGAAATGATTACTGTTCACGAAATTCATAGCGCACCGGCGGGAGAGTTATCTAGCATTAGAAGTCGTATTGAATCAGCTTACTCTAGTGGAGTGATAACTGACAATTATGCTCAAAACCATCTTTGGAGAGAATTTAACAGACGCTGTTTCTTTGCGGGGCGTAAGAGCCTTATGTTGGTTCCAACTTATGATGGTTTTAGACCAGTTAATCTTGATATAGATCGTATTATTCTAATTGATGGAAGCAGCGACATTCAGTTGATTGACGGGAGTGGATTTATTATACCTCTGACTTACGAGGCTCCTAGTGGAACCTTTGGCAGCAACTCTTATTCTTTTAGTAGCTCCACTCTAGACAACCTTAGTTTTGCGAATATTAAAGAACTGGGAAGTGCTACTGAATTTACGCTCACATGCTGGATGAAAAAATTTGGCGTAGGTGCTGGAGATAGATTCATGGTTGGTAGTATAGTAAGTCTTAGTAATTTTGTTAGCTTGATCTGGAACGGAACAGGGATAACGGCTTCAGTTACTGCATCTAGCGGAAATACCTCTGCGTCAGGAACGCAGAACTCTTCGGGATGGGTTCATTGCGCGATGGTTTTTGATGGCTCACAAGATTCGGGAGACAGGCTTAAACTTTACGTTGATGGAGAGTTAGCCGCAAGTGGGAGCTTTGGTCCTACAAGTTTAGATTCTGATACTTTCTCTAATTTTAATATTGGAGAAATAGGTCATAACAGTCTTTTTGGTTCTGATGGTCAAACTTGCGATGTTAGACTTTTCTCTAAGGCTTTATCATCAAGTCAAATACAATCTGTATATAATTTTGAAGATATTAGTTCTGATTTAATCGGACGCTGGATTTCTGATAATGATGACACCTTAGACTACAGCCACAAGCATAGGTCTGCAATTAAAAATAATAATCCAAGATTTGTAAATGGTGGACCCCTTAACGATCTGCCGCCTTTCGGTCATAATTCAATAGAATTAGCTGGAACAGACTCATCTCCTTTTGTGGGTTCTCAGAATAAAATTCTTGATGGGACAGAAACAGAATTAACTTTAGCTTTTTGGATAAAAAGAACACACACTGGTCGTTTTAGCATTTTCGCAATTAGAGAGGCTACAAACAATCAGACTTTTTTAACTTGGGATTTCAGAGATTTTATTATATGGGGAGCTAGGAACGGCAATCCATATTTTTACAGCGATCTTATAGCCAATACATCTACAGCTTGGAATCATTTAGCGATCACTATTGATACAAGCAAAGCCACTTCAGAAAGAGCTAGATGTTTTCTTAATGGAGCTTTTCAATCAACCGCTAGTGCTAACGATACAATCTCTGATGGTTTTCTTATGCTTGGACTAAACCATTTAAGTATTCCAAGTGATACAGATGGAGAAGGAAGGTATGCTGATTGTAGAGTATACAACAGAGCTTTGTCTGATTCTGAAATTGCAGATATTTATGGTGGTCAATTGATAGAGAATGGTTTGATTCATTGGATAGCAACCGACGATCAAGATATAGAGGATAAAATTGGTAAAATACCCATGACCTCTAGTGGGGAAACTTTTATTGCGAATGACGGTCCATTCGTTTAAAAAATACTTTACTCAGAGCATGGGTGTATTAGCTGTCCCACCCCCTTTATAATTACTGATTTTTCTATAAATTTACTTATATCATGGTGTAAATGGTGGTATAAATGGCTACTAACTTTACTGATTTTACAAGTGATGCGTCTCCTAGTGGCAACGTTGTTCTGGTAGGACACAACGCTGCTGGAACAGGAGAAATCAAAACTACCATTAATCAAATCTTGTCTGCTAACGAAGTTTTAGACGAGTCTTATTTTACCCCGCAGACGCTCACTGACGGAGCCACAATCGCTTACGATGCGAGTAACGGTGTGAACGCGAAGGTGACACTGGGCGGCGACAGAACGCTCGCTGCCATCACTAATGCCGCAGAAGGGAAAAGCGGAAGCCTCACTGTCATACAGGATGCTACAGGCGGTCGTGCTTTGACGTTAGATGCTTCTCAGATTGATGTGCTTGGAACTCTTTCTGACATCGCTGGCATGGGAGCAAATGAAGAGTGCGAAATCGCTTGGCGCAAGACGGATTCCACTAACTGCAAATTCTGGATAACGATCTCCGCATAATGAGCGGCATAGCAACACAAGCCGGTATGCTTCGCGGCGGGGCTGGTGAACGAATTGTTACGTCAGGTCTTGTCTTGCACTTAGATGCTGGTAATACAAGCTCATATTCTGGAAGCGGAACCATTTGGACGGACTTGAGCGGCAACGGGAATGATGGCACTCTTATGAATGGTGTTGGGTATAGTAGCGCGAATGGTGGGACTTTAGTATTTGATGGCACTGATGATTTTGTAACTACAAGTAATCAATTAGATCCAGACGCTTACGGATTATTTGCAGATAGCGGAAATATCTGGTCAACAAGTTCTTGGTTTAATTGTGATAGATTAAACAGAGGTATTAGCTCTATCATTGGAAAAGGTGGCGGGGCGGGATCTTTTGGAAACTATCTTCTTTATCAAGCTGGAAGTGGTCTTTTTGTAAAACTGAGAGGAGGATCTACTGATAATCGTATTGGTGATATTTCCAGCAATGTATGGCATAATATTGTTGTAACTTGGGACGGAACTACAGCAAAATCATATTTGAATAGTGTTTTCATAAAAAATCATAATGTTGGAACTGCTTCAAAGCAACAAATGAATTTTAATATAGGATCAGTGAATAATGGATCACTGGTGTTTTTTGAGGGTAAAATAGCACAAACTTTAGTTTATAACAAAGCACTATCAGCAGTAGAAGTTACACAAAACTACAATGCACTTAAAGGACGTTTCGGCCTATAAAATTTATGAAACATCAACTAATTAAAATCAACCCACTGGAGAGGGCATCTAGTCCCATTGGCGGCTTTCCTCCTATTCGCCAACTCGCAAAAGGTCAAGAGTTTAGTTCTCCTGATGGATATACTTACGTTCCAATAATGGAGAAACCAGAGGTTCCTGATGGCAAAGAAGTCATAAGAAATCTAACCAAAGAAAGCGACACTTGGGAGATCGTTGATTCTTCGCAAAACTTAGTTTTTCAAGAAGTTAGCCGATTACAGTTGAGGCTCGCCATTATAAATAGCGATATTTTAAATCTAGAAGATTTAGATGCAGCGATCTCATCCAAGGGAACTGAGGCTAAAGTAAGGTGGGATCACGCAGATTTTATCCCTGTCGATCACCCTCTAGTCATTGAACTCAAGAACGACTTTAATCTTTCTGATGAGCAAGTTGACACAATTTTTATCGAAGCCTCACAAATAATTTAATTTTAAAACTAATATAGAAAAAGGATAACAATGGCTGTTATAACAGTTGCAGAAATCCATATTGCTTTAGCGTCTGAACTTCCTGATGTAAAATCTAGAATAATAAGAGATTACGAAAGCGGTTATATTGAAGACAATTGGGCTGCACATCATGTGTGGCGAGAATTCAATAAACGGTGTATAGTATTACAGAGAGAAGAGCTACTTAAAACCCCGCATGGCGCGGGAGGTAGACCTACTCAACCTCAACCACTTGATTATTTACGAACCATTGATGGTAAGTTTATTGAAGTGGTAGAAAACTCTGAAAAAATTTCTAGAATTTAATAAATGGCAGATAAAAAATTTACAGATTTCGCACAAAGTTTAACTCCAGCCACAGGAGATTTTGTGGTAGGATATTCAGCATCGAGCAATGAAGAAATCCGTGTTCCAATGAACGCTATACCTGTTTCTGGTGTAGCTGGAACGGTTCAAGGGACTGATTCAAACGATCATAATATTAGATCAAGAGATCCAAATGTATCTGGTGGTGGTCTTGGTAGTGCGCGAGGAGAATCTTCTGTAGACCTCCAAACACTCCGCGCTGCCTCAAATCAGGTTGCTGCTGCGACAAATTCTTCTATTTTAGGAGGAGAGAACAATAGTATTATTGGTGGCGCAAACCACAGCGTTATTGCAGGTGGACTAACAAACAGTGTTGCCACTGGTGCATTTTATTCTTTTATTGGTGGAGGCGGTTCTAACTCTGTAAACGCATCATCAAGAAATTCTGTTATTGTAGGTGGAAGGTCCAATGCAACATCTAGAGATTATGACTTTATTGGCGCTGGAAGAAACAACAAAGTCACCGAAGAACATTCAAGTGTTGTTGGTGGAGAAAGGAATCAGGCTACTTCTAACCACATCTTTGTAGGAGGCGGCGACAACAATACTTCAAGCGGTCCTTACACGATTATAGGTGGTGGAAATACTAATAACATTACCCAAACTTACTCTTCTATCGTAGGAGGTTATGACAATACTGTTAGCAGTCAGTATTCTGCCGTGGGTGGAGGAAGAGAAAATACTGCTTCTGCACATTACTCTGCTATAGCTGGTGGCTATAAAGGCAATGCAGACAAATTTGGTCAATATGCTTTTGGAGGTGGTCTTAAAGGAGGCTTTGGACTTGGAGAGGCTCAATTTGCAAAATTTGTTATTGCTAACACCACTTCAAATAATACTCAGACAGAATTGTTTCTGGATGGTTCTAGTGCAACGCAAAGAATGACTTTAAATGCTGGAGAAACTTGGATTTTCGTAGCTACACTTGCAGGTAGGGATGGCACAGATTCTTGCGTTTTCGAAATACAAGGTGGCATACATCGAAATGGTGCTACAACAGCTTTGATACAGACTGTAACTGAGAACTTCCACAAAAAGACTACAGGCGCTAATACTTGGGATTTTACCTTAGAGGCAGATGATACAAATGATGCTTTGGTAGCCAAGGTTACAGGTGAGACAAGTAAAACAATCAAGTGGGTAGCAACGGTAGACGTTACTTGTGTTAAATCTTAATGTATTAAAAATCACCCAATCAAGATTAACATAGTGTAAGAATATAAAAATATTATGAGTTTATTAGACGATAACGACAAAGATTTGAAGAAATCCAAGAATCAGCAGAAAACACAAGCAGAAACCTCAAAAAGAGCGGTTCAGTTACTTGAAGCTCCATCTGACATCTTCCAATCTAATTTGATAAATTGGCAACTTACGATGACATCTCTTTGGGGAATGGAAGGAACTTTCCCTAGAAAAAGATGGGATGATACAAAGAAGATTCTTAACAAGATTGGAACAGACGCTTCTGAGCTTTTCGCTAAATCTAATGAGCTTTTGCAGTTTCTGGAGTCGCAAAAAGAAGGAGTTACTTCTAGTAGAGATATTACTAATTACCTAGACCTCATGTTCCCTTACACTGTCCAAGAAGATGGATCTATCACTTTGGACGAAGACGCTAGACCCCTTTCTGCTAAAGAGCTTAGTATGAGAGAGTTTACTGACGGAGAGTAATTGTTAAAAGGGTGCTTCTAGCTCCTCAATAAGACTCCAGATAAGTTTATCTTTTTCTGTAAGAACCCTTTTTGTTTTTGCGCGAATACGCTCTTCTTTATGAGGGTGTATGCTCGCTTCGCATATCTTATCATTTTCGATGTAAACCTCTGTCCAAACGTCACACATTGTAAGTTCTGGAAAGAATTTTTGACGTAGGAAAATAGAGGTTACATCGCGGCACTCTCGTTCCGTCAAGGTAATCTTTTCCTCCTTTGTTCTACAAAAAGAAATCATATTAAAATGATACATTAGTTTTATCTAGAAGTCAATTAAAAAGTGTAATTTATTATATATGCCTCAGAAATCAACCTCTAGGTCGGGCCTCAACATGAGGCACATAGAACTCACCAAAAAGCAGCATGAATTTTTTAAAATCATGTCAGACCCAAAAACAAAAGTGGTATTCCTTTCGGGTCCAGCGGGTTCTTCTAAATCTTTTCTTTCAATCTATACAGCTTTATCTTTATGGTCGGATGGAGATTGCTCTGACATTCTTTATTTAAGAACTGTCGTAGAATCTGCCGAACGAAGTTTGGGATACCTCAAAGGCGGCGAGGATGAGAAATTCAGTCCTTATCTAGCTCCTTTAGAAGAAAAAGTCGATGAGATGCTACA
>Ga0181402_1000610_pt1 | contig 13287 bp, 13 predicted proteins | sample 25SPOviralmetaG_FD_130131 | JGI IMG/M metagenome (GOLD analysis project Ga0181402, IMG submission 130131) | Marine viral communities from the oligotrophic San Pedro Time Series (SPOT) site, San Pedro Channel, CA, USA - 25 SPOT_SRF_2011-08-17 | ecosystem: Environmental > Aquatic > Marine > Strait...
GAGTTTCTGTTGGAGTCGGTGTTGGTGTAGGAGTTTCTGTTGGAGTCGGTGTTGGTGTAGGAGTTTCTGTTGGAGTCGGTGTTGGTGTAGGAGTTTCTGTTGGAGTCGGAGTTGGTGTAGGAGTTTCTGTTGGGGTCGGGGTTGGTGTAGGAGTTTCTGTTGGAGTCGGGGTTGGTGTAGGTGTTTCTAATAAAGCAACAACTTCGTCCTCTTCAAAATCACCGTCTTTTTGCAACTTATCGGCAAATGGTAGATTATCTATCCAATTTTTTTTTTCGGTAACTCTTCTCCAAGAGTCATTTTTCCACCTACCATGATATTGTAAGCAAGAACAAGTGCAACTGCAACAGGATCGAAAACTAAAACTATAATAATAATAAACCACTTTACAACCTGATCAACTGGCATATTGAAAGACTCTGCAATAAAACGAAAACTACCAATATCAGTTGCACGAATTCCTTCTTTTTCCTTTAGTATTTCTGCTTGGTTTGATTTTATCTTGGTGTATTTGTCTTCAATAACTGATACATTATCTAAATCATTTGTTGTATCACGAAGACCATTTACCTTTTCCACAAATTTATCGTATTCAGATGTAATCTCTTCATCTATTTTTGCAAGTGAATCATTGTATCGTTTTGTTGCGGAAGATTCTTCTACTGAAATTGAAGATAATGAAGATGCAATAGAATCTCGTTCTGGTTGTTGAGCAACTTTTAATTCTTCTATTTTCTTTTTGTTGCTTGAAAACAACCCACCACCCTTTGATTCAATTGCAGTTTTTGCGGTGTCTAATGTAGATAAACGATCAAGTAATTGTTGTCTGCGAGTAGTTCTTGCTTCCGTATCTGATTTATTGCGTGTTGATAAAGCATCTTGTCTTGCTCTTCTGTCTGCAACATAATCGTCATAAATTTTTTGAAATCCTGCAATCGTTTCCGTCTTTTTGTCTTCAACGGTTACATCTGTGTTTTGTAGTGTCTTGATTTCGGTTTCTATTACAACTATCTCTTTGTTTAATGTTTCAATGTTACTTTCGTGCATTTCCACTCTTGAACGAGTGTCATCATAAGCATCACTTAAAAATCCATAAATACCAAGTGAGGTTATTCCTATCAAAACAACAACGGCGATTGTGCAATACCACTTCAACATTCTTGGAATTCGTTCCCAATAACGATATAAAAATGATGTCATCGCAAGTTTACCTGCTTCTAGAACACCCGCCATTACCATAGCCGCAATGGCTGCACCTGCGAATAATAAACCAATACCACGAACAGAAAAGAAAGCAGCGGTTCCTGCTACTGCGAGTGCTAATCCCCCGATGATTGCAGTAAATAATCTCATACTAATACATATCTCCTTGTTTTATTTTATGCCTCACCATTTAGATATATAAATATAATATAGTTATAAAAAAAGAGGGTAAAAAGTTTACCCTCTTATATTTTTTTGTAAATTTAAGTTATATCAAAGAATTTTTACTTTTTTTACCCGTTTCTCTGATATCTCTTTTTTAGGTATAGATATATTTAATATACCATTGTCAAATTTTGCAGAGATCTTATTAACCTGTAAACTGTTTTCATCAACTTTGAACGATCTCTTGAAGGATGAACGTTTGAGTTCTTTGTAGACATACTTAACATCAGGATCCTCAATTTCTACCTTCTTGTCACCAGCAATTGTAAGAAGACCCTCTTCATATTCAACCGAGACATCGTCTCTGTCAAGACCTGCAATTTCTGCTTCAATTCTTATTTCATTTTTGTGGTCAGCTACATTTACACGTGGGTACGAACTATTTCCGAAGAAGTTTACTCCAAATTCTTGTCCGAAGTTTGGGAATGCTTGATTGACCATTTTGTCAAATATTGAATCAAATGGAGTTAAAAACTCATCTCGCATTGTTGGAACGTGTTTATTAAGTCCAGTTCCGTTGGACTTATTTAATCCGTAGTTTTTCATTGTATTATTTCCTTTTAGTTACAAATCCCGTTTTGGGCATTTGGTGAACAACCTCGTATGAGCATTGTTCTTATCTATAAATATACTAGAATTTTGTTTTTACATTAATTCTTTGTCTTTTAGAAACTCGGTGTACTCCAGTGTCGTTGCCATATGATCTGCCCAGTGTAAAATTTTTGGAAGTAAGGTTTTAAGTTCTCCACCTAATCTGAATGATTTTAAGTAAAATTCATTGGATTCATCATACATACCATCTGCGAGTTTTATTCCAAGAAACTCTTTTTGCGTCATTGGTATCCCAAAATGTTGTAAAAGAAAAAATGCCCTGTCTGGTACAGTCATACTCTGAATGTCTTGGTTTATTTTGAACATAGAACCTTGATTTTTTCTATGCCAGTCACTTTCTTCAGGTAAATAATAGTCACCTGTTAGGTCTCCTAGTTTGCCTAGATCATGGTTCAAAGCGGCAAACATCAATTCTTCTTCTTCAAAGTCAAGTTCTCCTCCTAGTTTTTTGAAAAGTAAGCACATACCTTTTGCAGTTCGTGTAACATTTAAGATATGGTCAATGTAACCACCTGAAAATGCGTTATGATATTGGACTTTGCCACTTGCAGGTGCAACAAGTGCTTTTAATCCTAAACACCCATCGTCAGTTCCATACATATGTAGTAATTTTTTCTGACGATCACCTTCAAATGTTTCTGTGATAAAGTTTAAAAAAGTTTGATAGTTTTGTTCTAATTGAGATTCTGTATAATTCATAATCCAATTATATTATATTTTTATTGTAGATGTGTCAATTAAAAAAATACATGAACATTCTCAAGTTTATCTGTTTGATCTTCAAACGACATACCCATTAGATTATTGTATGTGCTTGTGTAAAATTCTTTTGGATTCTTTAAAACTAAATTTGATGAAACTAAAAAACAACCACACGTTGTCTTTTGTTTATTTTTAATAAATTTGGTTTTGTCTGGAAACAACCACTGAAAGTCTGCGTTGTGTTGTTCGAATTTTTGATTGTTGATCTCTGTAATTTTGTTTTTAAGCAATTCTATATCACTTTTTTTGTTAGAAAACAGGTTGTTCGCAAACAACATTGTCTGATTTGGTTGCAGTGTATCATATACTTTTATTATGTGTTTTATATATTGTACTACAGGACTTCTCCTTATTATTGTTTTCTGCATTCCTTTGTTTGTATATATAAGTTTTGGTTCATCTCTCACTACACTTTTTTTAACACGTGGATTTAAAATTTCAATTTCTTCAATATACTTTACACACACAACACCCGTTGAAGGTAAATTCCACACACTTCTTTGTTTATATGACGATTCGGTTGATTTTTTATCATGTGTCTGTGTATACGCATCTTGTTCGATTTTTTTATTTCGTTCTCGGTGTTCAATTGTTATGTTTTTAATTAGTGGTTGTTCTTGTATAGTAGAAACTGATATTCTTTTATCTGCTTTGTTGTACAGACCCCCAAGATTTTCATATAAAGTTCTATTATACACAGTGTGTTCTTTTTTTGCTTTTTCGTGGTGTAAGTGAAATGCTTGTTTGTTTATGTAATCTTTTCGTGCATCGACTGGTAGTCGGTTGTAAACAAAATCAAGGTCTTGGTATCCCCACCCACGAAAGTCTTCATTTAACCCACCACAAAGCTTAAATACATCTGTTCTCACTATAAAACTATACTTTCCGTCTTGTGAGTTGGATTGATACTCCTCGTTTTTCAAAACTACCTTGTTTAGACTAAACAATGACTCTGTCTCGTTCTGATCTAGAAGTATTATTTCACTAAAGGGTCGTATAAAGTCAGAATGTTTATATTTGGTTTCCACCTGCTCGATTACATACTGATAATCCGTATAGAAATCTGCATCTACCATCCATGTAAATTCGGTGGAAACTTCGTTTAGTGCTAGGTTTATTAAATACGACTTATTAAAGTAATCAAAATTAGTAGTGTTACAGATATATCTTACTCGTTTGAATCTACTCAAAAATCTCTCTACATTTACACTTTGGTTAGTGTGTTGTTCACAAACTAAGATTTTGCAATTGATATTTTTAAGTTGCTTTATCAAAAAGCAAAAATTATTAAAACGACTTCCTCTGAGATTAAATATGGGAATTATTATTGTCATAGGTTACACAGATTAGAGGAATAAAATGTGTCATCCATTTCCTTGATTTCCTCAAGTGTGAAGTGACTTCCTCTAAGTGTACCGTTAAACTTAAATGCTACACAACACGATGGACGACCGTCGGGTTCGTTTGCGTTTAATGTCAATCTAATAGTTTTTCCAATAAGTGACTCAGTAGCACCGATTTCAATTAGTGTATAACGTGGATCATAATCTTCCGATGTTCGATTTAAATCAGGAAATGCGTGTTTGGTTGCTAACGCATTGTTATCGTAGATAGTCATAAAACGTGGTTCGTTACCTGCAGGTAAGTTTCTAGGATAACACAATTGCATATTTTCTCTCATGTTCTTCCAGGAAACTACCATCTGACTCGTTTGGTCTATTTGCGAAAAGTCGTATGGTGACTTAGATGGATCAAATGTGTAAAAACGTGGATCGGTTGGGTTATTAATTATATCCACATGAGAAGGTTCTAATATTTCAATAATTTCCACTTCTGTACCAGAACCCTCGGTTGATGTTGTTGCAATAATGTTGTATGCAGTTTCTGGTTCACAACAAGATGTATCGTCACAAGTTATTGAAATTTCATCTTGTGGTATTACACGGTTTGCCCAATGGTTGGGGTGAAGTTCACTTCCATCACTACTTACTACTTTGAGTTTTACCGGACTTGTGGTAATTCCCTCGTTTGTATCCGTGGCAGGAAAGATTTCAACCTCAGGTGATTCGTTTGTAAGTTTAAATGATGTTATGATTGGGTTATCAAGTTCTTCACTACTTATCTGAACATATAAATTTTCTGCCATTTCAACAATTGCATTACATTCGTGCGTAGACTCAATGTATGTTGCAACTGGTTCGTATGTATTGGTACTTGGATTTAACTTTAATCCATATCCTTTATTAACTCCAAGGATTTGATATGGACCGTTTTCAAGATCATTACAATGAGACGAACTACTTCCTTCGCAATCTGTACACTGATTTATAATCTCCTGTTGTGTTGGATTAAATAAATTATTGCTGAGACGTACGTGTTGTGTTCCAAGTTTTATGTTAAATATTGCCCCATCGGTAATATCATTCATTTCGGACTCCGATAACAAAACCTCACCTGCCGATGAAGAAGGAGATGTTACATATGTGTTGTCAATGTCTGGTTTGTCATTTATGATTTCTTCATTACTAACCGTACGACAATATTCGTCTACTAAAAGATTTGGTATTCTCTCTACCGCAGGATGCTCTTCCATTATTTTAAGTCCATCAAGTAATGTGTTATTTGGATTCATAACCGGTGTAGTTTTTACCGAGACTCTTAATTTACCCACACCGTTTATTCCGTTTCTTCTGATATCGGGGTTTGTACTCGTGACCCCGTATTCAGTTGAATTGGCAACAATCTCGGCCTCCCAGTAATTGCAGGTTTCACTTGATGTTCCTTGTTGTGCAGCTGCCTCCTGTGCTGTACATAACTCGTTTATTGGAATATATCGTGTGTATACTTCTTGTCCCTGTAGTTCATCTCTAGGACCTACCATGCGATCATAATCTAATTGAACAAACAATGGGTATCGACTTGATAAAGTTCCTATATTTGTAACACGAACTCTCCAACCACCGTCAATAACCTTGGTAGTGATTGAATATTCTTCTCTCAATTCTCTGCCTCCTGTTGGAGAACCGGTGAGTGGTCGGTAAGACAAAACGATTGCCTCTTTTTTACCAGTTGCAAGTATCAGTGGTTTACTTATAGCAGGTTCTAAAGTTGTAACATTGTTCGCAATTCCGTAGATTTCAACTGCATCAGGAAAGGAACCGTCCCACAAGTAATAAACTTGTCCTGGATATAAATCACTTGATAACTTATCTGAAAAGGAGATGCGACCGGCCATTACAATGGTTGCGTTGAAATTTATAGTGTCACCGTTTTCATCTACTTGCTCTTGTTGATTTGATCCATTGCAATCAACTGAAACACTTTCCACTACACCAACCACCTCGATGAGATGCTCCATGTCAAGTTCATTATTAATGTCTATTGCAGCCATTGCGAGGTCATACCCACCTGCACCTGAGTTAAGTTGTGGATTCCAACGAACTGCATCCCCAACCTTCGGACAATCGTAGTCAAGGTTCACCTTAATAGCAAGACGATCTGATTCAAGTCCATGTCTTTGTATTTCCCGTGCAACTTCTTTTCGGATTACCTCATTTAAGTTTTGTGGAGTACCTAAATTTGGAACTATGTCAGTTGTTAAGTAATCTTTTAGATTGATCAACTCCTGTGGGGTAAGTTCATTCTCTGATACCCAGTTTACATTTATTTGGTCTGTTGATACATTTAATCCACATGATCCTGTACCTGATGATGCCTGTCCTCCGAAGTTTTGACAACCTCTTAAATTGAATGCTGATCTATAATTTCCCATGTTACGAGTTAAAGTCTAAATTAAGTGTTTTTAATGGTTTTTGCAATGATAATTGCCATATTGGTTCTGTGTTGTTATCCTCAAACAACCTTCTATATACATATATATTTTCTACTTTAGTATTTAGTTTACCGTCTTCTACACTTTGAGATATATATGTAATGTAAGCATGATCACCCTCCGATCCAAATCCGTAAATTCCTTGCCATGGCCACACGGCATTTAAGTAGTTTTTAATTTGAACATCGTGGTGTATTTTCTTTGCAAGATTTTCTTCTACAAGTTCTCCACTTGCATTGTATGTTTCATCTCCTGTGTGTATGTGACATTCATCATCACCACATCCGTAGAATGTAAAATGCTTATATCTAAAATTTCCTATGTCGTATAAAGAACCCATTGTTATACCTTTGTCCAGTTGCCACCCACATTTCCAATACCATTACTTATTTTTTGATATTTATATTTTACAATTGATTTGGATGTGAAGTTAATTAAAATAATATCTGCTATGTCAGATTCGGTTGCGTCCGACCATAGTGTATTTAATTGCTCACTATAAACGAGTTGAGTTTCAGAATCTGCCCACTCACTAACATGAAATGTTTCGTTTCTACTTTTAGTTGAAAAGCAAGTTTCTGTTTGATACACTTCTGCTAAGTTACACGTATCAATTGTAATTGGATACGAGGGACGATTTAATAAAACAATGCGATCATCGTCTATTGCATGAAATACTGGTTTTGAATATGCTCCAACGGTACCGTTTCCAGTTCTTCTAAAAAATGGGTTGTGTAGTGTCGTGTTTCTAAAAGGAGTTATTTCACTGAAAATTTCTCTAAATTGCGATTCTTGTTGTGGTGTTGTTACACTTTCAGGAAAACTTGACATAGTAGTTGGGTTTAAGTAATTGGAAATTTCTTCAGTAGTGTAATCATATATTGTATTTCTTACAATTCCTGTTTTGAGATTCGGATTTATATTTGATTGATTGTTGATCTCGTATGCATCTAAAAAATATGTATATCCTTTTTTGAACAATCGTTCCGTTCCCACTGGTTTGTCAAACTTAATCATTCCACTGGTTTGTACTTGGAAATAGTCAGAAGTAGCTACGATTACCATACCAAGAACCTCAGAAGCATATGAATCTTCGGTGGTAGGTAGTTGGTTATTATCAGTACATTGTGCAGCTGCATTACTTAGTACAAATGGAGATTCTCCGGTTGCAGCTCCTAAATTATCTGGTTTGACTATTTCAGGATTTTCATCTGAATATTCAATTATACCGTCTGAGTTTATTTTTGGTTGATGATTTCTTTTTATTCTTACTACATCCCCAACTTTAATGTCACTACACGAAGCAGTATATTCTATAATGAATTTTTTTGCTTCCTCTTCGTCACCTTCACATACAAGTCCACGATAATTAACAATCACACCTGATTGTTTTCCCGTTGCAATAAGCATTGGTTTTGATACATGAACACCTGTTGTTTGCAATGAACTTGATGGATCAAACTCAGATAAACAACCCTGTGTCCCTAGAAAGTATGTGCGACCATCAACCAAATCACTTTGAATTGCGGCCTCATTTCCACTTAATGTTTCCTGTTCAATATAAACCATGTCCGTGAAATCAATGTGACCATTAAAAACTATGTTTATGAAGTATTGTGTTTCTGTTGTAGTATTAGACTCAACTTCTTTTATTTTTCTGATGATACCTACAGCTTCGGCACTGTCTACATCTGAAGAAGTTGCTTTTTTGTATACTACTTGTCCTGTTGAGATTACTCCACGTGTTATTACGTCACCTACATGATATGTTTCTATAGGATCAAACTCCGATATATTTAAAGAAATCTCGGCAGCTCCTGGTGCGTCTGTAAACTCAAGTCCACTTGCATCGTCTTTGATTTTTATGTATCCCCCACCAAATCCATCGTATTCGTTTGGTACGTCTGCTAAGTTTTTTAAATTAATTCCAACATCACCCTGTTGTAGTGTTGCCAATTCAGAAGCAAGGGTGGATGCCGATATTGCTTTAGTTTCTCCGGTTGATGATGATCCGTATGAGGGAACTGCATCCCTATCAACTACCAACAAAAGGTCGTTTGACATCAATGGATCTGTGTCTCCTCCGAGGAGTTTCTTTAAATCTGTTATTTTTTGGTTTGCCATTGCATAAATCGTATCAGTATAAATATATGTATATTTTTATATTTCTATAAATATAATCTATTTTAAACTTTTTATCTTCTTAACGATAAATTTAACAAGTTCACTACGAACTATGTCATCTTCATTGAACCCAAAACACCGAATTCCTTGTTCTTTTGAAGCATCGTCTGAGAAAATTCTTGTTATTTTTGTGAATCCACTTTTATTTCCTATGTCACTTTGCATATCATCCCCACATATAAAAACTTTGGTATTTTCACCAATTCTTGTTATAGTGGTAATGATCTCCTTCTCTGTTAGATTTTGTGCCTCATCGATCAATATAAATTTATCTTCCCAACTAGCTCCTCGTAAGAAACCAACTGGTATACCGTATATTCGTTCTTCACCTTGTAGGTAACGTACATCAACTGGAGATAAGAACTCCTGTAGTTTATCTTTGAATGGTTCTAAGTAAGGGGCCATTTTGTCATCTTGTGCTCCTGGTAAAAAACCCAACTTAGAGTCGGAACTTTCAACTGCACTACGAATGTATACCATTTCCGATACTGATTGTTTGTTCATTAATTCAAGTCCACAATATACACTCATGTAAGTCTTTGCACATCCTGCTGGACCTGGAATAAAAACGATCTTTGTCTTCTTATCAAGTGCTACATTAATAAATTGTTTTTGTTTATCTGTAAATTCTTTGTGAGTGATACTGAGGGGTCTGGAAAGACGATTTCCCTCAATTGACTCAAGTAAATGACATTCGTTAATTGTGTTTTTTGCAACTGTTTTTGATTTTTTTCTTGACATGACTGATTTAAACTTTCATTCTAGCGTTACTGTTATTTATTCGTCTTTAATATCTGCTTCTACTATCTTTATTAATTTATTTATAATATTACAATTCTCATATTCTTCTTTAATAACATAGTAGTCTAGTAAGTTTTTTAAATTCGAAATATAATTTTTCTTTTTAATTACAATTTCTAAGTTTGTGTCGGAGAATTTAAAAAAATATATTTTTTCACATATATTATTTTCATTAATATTTTCACAGAACACACTAAATATATGATCCATGTATTCTGGTTTTCTATTTTTTAAATCTAGATCAAGGTCAGAATTATTATTTGGTATTGTAAATTTTTCAGAACTCATTATATATAAGTATATCTTTTAATATTAAATTTCAATTATGGGTGTTTTTAAATTCTACAAAAAAAATAATAGTGATGATGAAGGTAATTCGTCAAGTGATTCTGTGCATTCTAATAATAACACAGAGGATGAGAAGAAACATAACGAGGTAACACGATCAAGTCAAAGTAATAATAATACCTACTATGAAAATGAGTCAGAAAAACTTGGTTTTAAAAAACTTGCGAAGAATCTATCTCAGTCATTAGTTGCTTGGAATAAAGCCGGACGACCCATCGTAAATACAGTGCAATGGGATTATCGTATTTCTATATGTAGACAATGTGAGTTTTGGCAAGAAGTTGGTAAAACTCAGGTTGCTCGTTGCAAGAAATGTGGTTGTAGTAGTGGTAAGTTGTTACTCGCAACAAGCTCTTGTCCGTTAAATCCACCTAAGTGGAAAGCATATAAATAAATTATAAAAATACTTTTTATAATTTTTATCAAAGAAAAGTAATCTTAGTAAATATTTATGTATAAATGAATGATGCAAACTATAAATTAACAACAGTGAAAGTTCTTTCTGAGAATTACTCAAACTTCAAAGTTGATACTCTTAATACTGAGATGACATTACAGAAATTGGTGAATCGTGCAATACACTTGTACTTGACAGAAGAAAAGTTCAAGGAAAAAGTGGACGAATCGACACCTGTACGTAATAATTCAAAATATTAAGTTGACACTTCTTAATTGATGTCCTACATTGTAGGCAGTGAAGAAACTTAAAGTAGTTATAGTAAGTGATGATATACGATTTCCTTCGGGTGTTTCAAACATTACAAAGCAGATTATATTAAATACAGTCGGTGATTTTGACTGGGTTCAGATGGCGGCCAGATATGATCAAGTCGAACGTAACTCTGTAATTGATGTATCCGAATCAGTAAAAAAAATCACAGGTGTGGATGATGCCTACGTTCGTCTGTATTGTACCTCTGGATATGGTGACTATGCTACATATAATAAAATATTAAACTCAGAAAGTCCCGACATACTACTGCATATGTCCGATCCTCATTATTTTAGTTGGATATATGAAAATGAGCATGAAATCCGAAAAAAAATTCCCATTGGTTATTATCATGTATGGGATAATGATCCCACTCCTGTATTTAATAGAAGTATATATCACAGTTGCGACTCAATCGCAAGTATAAGTAAACTTACACATAAACTAGTTGACGATGTTACAAAAGGTGAAGTACCTAATGAGTATATTCCTCACGGTGTTGATATAAATGTATTTAAGAAACTAGATGAAACTCAAACAAACAAATGCCGACTTAATTTATTGGACATAGAATGTAATTTCGTTTTGTTTTGTAATAATAAGAATTTAAAACGAAAACAATTACTAAATCTTCTTGAATCATATCAAGTTTTTTGTGAAAGTATAAGTAAAAAGGATGCAAATCACACTTTATTACTACTGCATACAAATCCTGTCGGTAGGAATACTTCGAATTTATACGATGCATCAGACTACATAAATACTCTTGGGAATGTAAAGTTCTCTAATTCAGTTGTAGGTGAATCCACACTTACTCAAATGTACAATGTCGCGGATGCTACTATAAATATTGCGAGTAACGAGGGATTTGGATTATCAACACTTGAATCTCTTAGTTGCGAAACACCAATTATAGTAAATAAAACAGGTGGACTGAATGAACAGATAGATGATAATAACACTTGGGGTATTGGGATTTCACCAAGTAGTAGAATTTTAAATGGAAGTCCACGTGTTCCATTTTTATATGAAGATATACTTGATAAGAATTCTGTCTCTATGGCAATTAAGAATATATATGAAATGTCAACCGAACTCCGTTCCCAAATGGGGAAATTAGCAAGAGAGTTCGTTATAAGAAATCAATATACATCAAGTGACATGACAATGAAGTTTGGTGACTATATTAAGAGAACTGTAAGTAACTTTAAACCACGTGCTGAGTATACACTAACTAAAATATAATATGAAGACTATATTATTTGCTCCCGTTTATTCAAGAAGTGGGTATGGAGATCACGCACGTGAAGTTGCCGATTTTCTCATTTCACAGAAGGAAATAACTCTCGAAATTGCTCCGGTGAGTTGGGGTAAAAACCCGGATTCGTATTATACACACGATAATGAATCTATTTTAAATATAAATGAACGAATTATAACAAGTGTATCAAATGATGAGTATGATTGTTGTGTAACAATAGGTATGCCAACTGAGTTTAAGGAATTGGGAAAATATAATATTGGAATAACTGCCGGTATAGAAACCAATCGTGTTTCACGTGAATTTGTACATCATGTAAATAAAATGGATCTGTTGATAGTTCCGTCTACATTTACAAGAAAAACATTCGAGTCAACCGAATATATAAACGATGATCAAGTAAAATTAAAGACAGAATGTGAGATAGTAGTGATAAATGAATACACTTCGGAAAAATTTTACAAACGACCACTTAAAAAAACGGATTTTCTAAGTGAGATAAAAGAGGATTTTTGCTTCCTCTCGGTTGGCCAATGGATTAGTTCAGAGAATGATGATGGTGGTAGAAAGAACATGAAGTCTCTTATCAATACATTCATTACATCATTTGAAGGTAACGATATAAAACCTGCACTTGTATTAAAAACAAATGGTTGTAATTACAATACGACCGACCGACATGATATAGAAAATACCATCAATGAAATCGTAGGTTTATATGATACAAAAACACGACCTAATATTTATTTAATACACGGAAACCTAAATGATAATGACTTGTTTAGTTTGTACAATAACAATAAGATAAAGGCATTCTTGTCACATACACGAGGAGAGGGTTTCGGTAGACCTATGCTTGAAGCATCTTTAAGTGAACTTCCCATTATATGCCCGAAATTTAGTGGATATTTAGATTTTTTAAACGAAGATAACTCTACGTTAATTACGGGTAAATTAGTGAATGTTAATAAGGTAGACACGATGTTTTGTGAAAATGCAAAGTGGATAGATATAGACGAAGAATCATCTGCGAACGCAATGAAGAAAATATACACTCAATACTCTAAATATAAAAACAAAGCAATAAAAGAAACAACTGGTATACTTACATCATTTTCAAGGAAATCTGCGATGCAGAAATATAAGCAGATATTTGAAAACATACACACCAAATAAAATTCATCTGATTCAGATATTTTTTGTATATATACTTATTATATACAAGTGGACTATTATAAAGTATATCTAAGAAAGTTAGTTGGTGGTTTTTTAACCACCACTACTTCCAAACTAAAACCAGGTCAAGTTGCTACATTTAAATATCGTGACGATGAACCGTCACGGAGA
>Ga0181402_1000612_pt1 | contig 13270 bp, 3 predicted proteins | sample 25SPOviralmetaG_FD_130131 | JGI IMG/M metagenome (GOLD analysis project Ga0181402, IMG submission 130131) | Marine viral communities from the oligotrophic San Pedro Time Series (SPOT) site, San Pedro Channel, CA, USA - 25 SPOT_SRF_2011-08-17 | ecosystem: Environmental > Aquatic > Marine > Strait...
CCCACTTGCTGCAAGTGTTTTATCGGCTAATTCAGTAAATGTTCCACAAACTGTAACTATGACTATCACTGATGTTGCCGGCATGTCAAAAACTCAAGATTGGACTGGTTATGTCACACTTCAGGATAATACTCCGCCTCTTCTTTCGGGGCCAGTAAGTATTACAGGTTATGATCTTACAACTGGTGGTGACGATCGTATTTCAAAAGACGTTGAATTAACAGTATCAGACCCAGGTAATCCAACGAGTTATATCGTTGCTAATGGGTTTTTAATTGAGATTGAGGACGGCACTGGTATTACCACTAGTGGTGTTACTCGTGTAACTCCAAATGGATCGACCTGGAGATATACAGTATCTGTTCCGAGAAATAATAAAAGTTTGGTTTCTTCAAGTACGGATTTTGGTTATACCAGGGTGACTGCTCAAGATAATTATGGGAATACATCAACATTAGAAACAACGCATTATGGTACATATAAAGACACAACCATACCAACTATTAACAATGCACAATTGAGCGGTAATTTTGACTTTGACGAATATAGTCTTAGTACAACATTTATTACCAAAGAGCTTTCATTTAGTTGTTTAGATGAATATTCTACACTTAACGAAGCTTCAGTTACTAGTTCTAACCCTCAGGTTACAATTGGTGACAAAAGTAGAACAGGTGATAACTACACCGTTCCTATTACACTAACAAGAGCCGGATTAATGTCTAATAGTGGCGCCACAGTTCTACTTAATGTAAGTGATACCGCCGGCAACGTAGCAGAAACTGTAACAGTATCTCTAGCCGGTAGTTATATTGACAATAATGGTACCGTTTTTAGTATAAAAAGTAATCCTACTGATAATATTGCACCTGAATTTGTTGGAACACCTGCTATTGGGTCCGAATCTCCTAGTAATCTAAGTCTAACCACTGAAAGCGACGATAATGAAAGAATAATATCAATTGATGTTGAAGAGTCAAGTGATATCGTTCCTGGTAGTCTTACAGTTGAAAAACTCGGAGGGAACGGAATTGTTTCGGATGCATCATACAACTCTAGCACCGATAATATCTCATTTAAGGTAACAACTAGACCGTCTGATTATAGCGCAGATAATGTTTACGTCGATGAACAATTTAGAATTACAATTGCAGATGTTTCTGAGAATACGAATACGACTGATGTATCTTACAAAGTAAGAGTAGAAGATGTAACATCACCAGTACTTACTCTTGTACAGGACGCGAACGTCGTGGCTGTTTCGTTAAATCAAAGTGAGAATGGAGTTAATGCTAACTTAAGCATTAATATTAGAGCAACTGATCTTCATACTGGAATTAATGTTAGTTCATTTAGTTTGAGTGAAGTTTCTGGAAGTAATAGGCTCTATGATGCTGCTGGTACAACGTTTACTGTTAATGGAGATACGTTCACGGTTAATACTCAAGTAACCAATACGGGTGTTGTTGGAACAGAAACGATCCAAGTTAGTGTTAGTGTTGAAGATAATGCTGGAAACCTATCCAGTATAGAAATTCCAATTAATATTACTATCATTGACGACGTTGCACCCGTAATTTCTATTGTAAGTTCTCCAACTGATGTAAATGTTTACTCGAGCAACAACCGAGTGCAAGCTGTTAATGTTATATTTACTGTAACTGATACCTCGGAGGTTATCCCTGTAGAACAGGTAGTAGTAACTGAAACCTCTAGCGGAGATGTCGCTGTAGCTACAGATGTTCAAAGTGTCATTAAAAGCGAAACTAATTATACTCTACCCATTATTGTCAACGCCCAAGCTTTGGGGCATAATCAAACCGAGACTTTGACTTACGTTATTGTTGCACAAGATTCAGTTGGTAATTCATCTCAAGAAACTGACATTTCATTTACGGTAAAGTCCTATGATGATGTTGATCCAGTTGTTACTGCAACAGGTTCCATTGATAACTTTAGTCTCAATAACACCACAACGATTAATAAAACAGTAACAGCTACATTTTCTATTAGTGATAATCTTATGCCGACGGCTAACCTAACCTTATCTAAACCATTGGGTTGGATAATTCGTAGTAGAAATAATGGAAGCGGAATAGTAATTCTTGAAAAAGAATTTACTTACAACGATGAATTTAGTGGACCTCAAGAAGTTTCGTTGACTGCATTCGACAGTGCAGGAAATTATCATTCAGCAACACACGATTTTGTAATATCAAAATTTGATTTTGTCAAACCAGGATTCGTTAATGTAACTGTCAAAAGTAATGAGGGTGCAAACACCAGAGTAAACTCTAATACAATCAATCCTGGAATAACTATTAGTGGAAAAGTTACTGATAGTGGCTCAGGTATTGATCCGTCAACACTTAAAATTATTTCGTCTAATAGTGGCACAATTGCATCAGGGAACACTGTGTCGCCCACATCATTTGACGTGTCTAGTGGAGAGTTTAATTTTGACTTTAATTGGAATTACAATGATGAACGATGGAGTGATTTATGGAGTAACAACGGTAGTGTAGTGTTTTCCGAAGACTTTGTAATTCAGGTTGCAGATTACCAATCCAATACACAAACGCACGATGTCTCCGCTAATTTGATTAGAGATGATCTAATTGCACCAACCTTGTCAATATTGTCAGTTAATATTAATGATTCATCAGTATCTGTATCTAGTTCTAATCCAATTAACCTGGAAGATGGTAATACTTTCACTGATAGCGTTGATATTACGATAGATGCAATTGATAGTCAGTCAGGTCTTAATCAGGCAAGCTGGTCTTTGACTTTGAGCAACAGCAATACTTCAAATGTTTTAACATTCTCGTCTGCAAATGGTGATTATAATGAAAATAATGTAGATGGTTTAACTGTAACACCTGGAACTGCAAATAATTATGAGATTAACATGGGTTTCCACGCTTCAAGCCTGACAAATGAATTGCTCGTTTCTCAATATGGAAATAATGAACTAACACTTACCTTATCTGTAAGTGATAATAATGGTCAAACTAGTATTGTCGCAACTACAATTGTTATTAATAGAGTTGATGTTGTTGGCCCAACAATTGGCGCGCTTCAAGCTATAACCGGAGAATTGAACAGCATTAATTTATTAGAATCTTCTGTTATTTTTACGCATAAAATCAAGGTTTCTGTATCTGATAATCAATCTGGTATTGCGTCGGTTGTAATGAACAACAACTATGATGCTAATGGAACAGGTATTGAAAACGGAACATTGTTTTATTACTTTAAACGCATATACAAGTGGACGGATATTTCATCTGAATTAATAGTATCTGATCTAAAAGCAACTGCTACTGATAATCAGGGGAATGTTTCAAACAGCGGTAGCGGCGAAAATGTGACTATTACAGCAATTAATAATGATTCTTCAAATATTGATAGCATCGTAACTTATACTCAAATTGATCTCAATACTCAAGACACCAGCTCTATTACAAATGAGATGATTGTAACGATTACAACCGATGATTATAGTGGAATAACCGTTAACGCCATAAAGGGTAACATTACCAAGACACTCACTCAAACTGATAACAATATCGACGGAGTGTACTCTACCTCTATAGTTTATAATGCTGCTGATTTCTCTCTGGGTGATACTATTGAAAACTGGAGCATTGAAGTAATTGATTCAAATGATAATGATAATACATCAACTAGCAGTTTTCCAGAAATAACTATTTCCAAAAAATATAATACTGATCCAATTATTAGTTCTGTAAAGATGAATATGGCTGATTCTGATATAACGGAAATGCCATTAGATGTTTCATCTTCATCTTCGGTGGTAGTAAATACTATTATAACAGTAAGTGATGCACAATCTACTATTAATACAGTTACTGCAAGTGTTGCTAATGACCTACCTATTGATGACTTACCTAGTGATGACTTACCCGTTACAATAGGAACAACTACAACTAATGGCAGTGGACTATTCACTATTCCGTTAACTCTAACACCATCAGCAGTTGGTTTATATGCTAACTATCAAAACTTCACAATGAAAATTACTATTGTTGCTATTGATTCGGCAGGAAATATTTCTAGTTATGTAAAATATTTACCAATATACTTAGATGATTACACGCCTCCAGTTATTTCCAATGTAACTGTAAATAATGTTATTTCGCCAACAATTGAATTACAATCAATAGAAGCGATTGAATTAGATGCGAGTAATAATGAGGGACAATCGCTGCTTGGTGAAGGAAATCTAGTTACCTTGTACACAGACTCTAGTAAATCGCAACCATACAGAGCACGACTAAAGATCACTGCTCAAGTAAGTCATGGGAGAGATCTCAAAGCAGGAAATCCATCTATTTCACAAGACATTACTGGTTGGTCGTTATCAAACGGAACTTCAGATGGAATTTATGTCTGGCAAAAAGATGTCAGCAGTGTTACACCAGGAATGGTTCAAATTAATACCACGGTAAATGCAACTGATACAGCTGATGTTGCAGGAACACCAAAGACTGCAACGTTTAACATCGACTTCAAAGACAATACCAGACAATTAATAAGTATGTTTGAAATGAGCGGTATTGTTGAAGTTAATGAAATACCTACTATCTCATTAAGAGCAAGTAGCAGTAGTGTCTTGCAGGATACTACTATTAAACTTGGGTGGAGTGATAACGGCACAACAATTCCTGTAGTAACAATTGTTTATGGTTCTCCAACTATCTTAGCAGAAACACTTACTGCATCAGTAACAAATGCTGGGGAAAATATCTATTACAAGTCTTTCGATTACAATAATTTTAACACCATATTACCAGCGGGACAGATTATTCCAATTACAATTAGTGCTACGGTATCTGATGATGCAGGTAATGTAAGCACCCAGTCTTTGACCGCTAACATGGCACTAGTTGATGATACAAAGCCATTAATCAAGACATATGATCTAACTGGTGGAACAACAGTTGTCAACAGAAGTGAGCTGACGTTCGGTAATACCGACACACATATATTTACATCTAGTGCGAACGCGAACGCCAATGGCATACTGTATCTTGAGGCTAGTGTTACCGCTGAGGGTCTAAGAGGCATTGCAAGTATTGCTGTTTCTTCAAGTCCAGTATTGACGTGGATTGAAGATGAAGTATCGTCTGGGGTTTTCCATGCTAATATTAGTTATGATAACCTAAATAAATATTCCACATCTTATCCTTACACTATAACAACCGTAGTAACAGATATTATTGGACAATCGGCAACTGAAAGTAAAACGATTGCCTTCAGCAAGAGAGATGACATCAATCAGGTGGCAACAGTTGGAACGTTTGTTGGACTAACTAACGGAGTGGCACTAATGAAAACATCTGATCTCTTTGACAAAATACTTAGTATTAACATTAATGTTAACGAAAATATGATAGGAACTATGGGAACCGCTCTATTGGAAGGGCAGGGTTCTAATATTAAAATCGATCTTACAAGTGTATCACAAGCACTGGGTTCTGTAACCAGAGTATACAGCTACGATGTAACTCTTGATAGATCTGATTACTTGTCCACCACCACCAATGAAGAAATTCTCAGCTTTAGTATTATTGATGCACATGATAACTCATCTTTGGTGACACAAACTATCACTATTCCTGTGGAACTAGAAGATGACGGTGCCCCTATTGGCTCTATTTCTTCTTCAGTTGAAGATTCTATTGATGGTGGCTTTAATAAAGTAAATCTTACATTTAACACCGCGAATGGAAGTAAGAAAATATACATCTATGCTAGTTTTAACGACATTGCCACAGGTATTGATCCTGATACTATCGGTATCATTACTTCCAATGCGAATCTAGTATTCACTAGGAGTTATGACGCAGGTCAAAATCAGGCGACTTTCGATGCCCAAATTACTAACAATTTTTACGCTTCGTTGCTCTCGAATGACTCTTATGAGAATATTATTTTCACCGTCGAGTGTAGAGATAATAATTCCAATCTCTTGACGATGCCGATAACTATCGGTTTCAAGCGGTCGAGCCTATCGCCCCCAGAAATTACAAACTTCGCATTGAGTAACCCAGTAATTACCCACCTAAGTGAACACACAGACGACGATGAAAAGACGATTAAAGTTATCTTATTTGCAGCGTTCGCTCGTGAAAGCGGTATAAGCGATCAATATGTAACTTATACAAAGAACGGGGTCGCTCAGGGTGTAAGACTTCAAAGTGAATTCAATGGCATATGGAGTGAGTTGACATTTGTAAGTGTTAAACCTGAGCCATTTAATCCAAACGCGACAGACGATGTTTATGTATTTACGCTACATTGTGCTGATCTTAACAACCAAGAAAGTACTGCCGATGCAACCTTAACGGTGAAGTATGACGATATTAACAATCCAGTTATACATAGTGCGGATTTCTATGAAAATGATGCAGTCATTTCTCAAAAGGTAATTTCTACCGACGGACATCAAAGCCAATATGGAATTTCAAAAACTCTACAGTTTAAAGCAAGACTATCAGATCTTGGTGATGATATAGATCAACTAACTGTAGCACTTGATAAAAATGGTGATTTTTCTAATGCAGCAATCACTGATATTTCGCGCGTAGCTACTAATGAGGTCATTGATGGGTATGATTATGCAGTATTCGACGTGGCACTAACCACCAGTACATCCTGGAGTTCTTCTCTGCAAACTCTTGCCGTGGTTCTAACCGTCACTAATACAATAGGTAATAGTATCAATCTTAGCAGAAACCTTGGAGTGGCAATTGCTGATGAATTATCTCCAGTTATTCATAGCTTGTCACTTGAATGCTTTGGTCAGAACGGAAATAATCTTCAAACTGACCCCAATATTAGCTATAAGGCAGGATTTGTTAGAGGTGAACTGATTGTATATGATGATTCTGGTCTTGATATTAGTAGTGCCTCTTTAGTATCTTCAGACGATAGAGTATTTTCCTATATTGGAAATCAATCGGCAGGCACTATTAATAGCCGTAATGCCACAAAGATTACATTTAACCTTATGGTAAATTACGATGATCAACAATTAAATCTTGGTGCTAATACATTAACTGCTACTGCAAATATCAATGATACTGCAGGACAAGCGGCAACGCCAGTAACCAGTTCTTGCACTATTGATAAATTAGATGAATTAGCTCCACAGATTCTCGGCCTAGCATTTGTTGAAGATAGTGTAACCAGTGTAAAAGACGAAGCATGGAGCACGCATAAGATCCAGGGGACTGGTAATGCAAATATGCAGGGGCAAAAGAGTTTATCATCTTGGATTGTAATTGATACTACAATTCCTACATCAACAGCTGAACAAGTTCTATTGTCAGTTGGTGGTCAAGAAGACGAGCATACTCTAATTATGGCAATCAATAATCATAGATTTACTGTGCACGCTGGTCTAAATAAAAATGAGACAGTTCTAAACAAGAGTGCCACATTGTCATGGGATATGCGCGATGGCGCATCTACTAATCCATTGCATCAATTCATCAATTCTGATCAAAGTGTAGAGCTTGCATTATTGGTGAGATTAGACATTGGTGTTATTATGCTATACGCTAATGGTCGTCTAATTGCAGCTGAACAAGCCAGAGAAAGGTCATTTATAGCGTATGGAGGGACAACGCCCACATTGAGTGTAGGAACAGCGGATCCAGACCAAAGTAACAGGTCCCTCCTTGCTGATGTATCTGGAGATTGGCAAGGAACAATATCCGCATTCAATATTTATGATTGGAGTTCGGGTGGCGTTAACAAGGTCGCTCATGAATCCTCAGTTGTAATTGCTAACGTATCTAATAGCAAAACCACTGCAAATGGTAAGGTTGTATTTGCCAACCTAGATAATGAGCAGACTACCTTCGATATTAAGGAAAATGGTACCAGTTTAATTGGTAATGTATCAACATTTGCAAATGTTTCTACTTTCAATAAAAGCATATCTTATGATCAAGGTCTTGGTAACGATTCCACTGATATTCCTTATCTAGCATCATCTACACAATCTTTTGATAACTCTTATTCTGATTCAGAGACATTAACGATTAGAAAGGTTAATACTGCTGTAACAAGTGATTTGGTAATTACTCACGAAACAGCTAATGGTGGACCAACGGTTCTTGACGACTCAGACATAGTAATATTGGGTTCTTCCTCTACAGAAAGCCTTTTGATTGCGATTACTGCAGATGAGAATGCCACAACGAGTGTCGCTGATACAGAATCTTTCAGCATAACAGTTGATGGAACTACTTTGTCAACAACAAAATTAGCGGGTTCTGGTTTACAGCATCGGCTTGTTTTGGACTTGGAGACTCTTAACGGGATTAGCGGAACAAGATATGGTGATTACACGCTGGCAATCAGTGCCACTGTGAGTGATGATAGTGAAGCATCGCTTGCCATAAATAAGAATCTTACGATTAGGGCTGTTGATGAAAATCCTCCAATAATTACAGGAGCTGTATTCAATACTGGAGGACTAGTTAGTACAGGCAACCTAGAAGATGATGATCTTTACATTGATGTTAGTGTATCAAGCGCATCACCAAGTGCCGAGGTTGATATGACTGTAAAATTTACTGACAACTCGCATAATTTAACGAGTAGCGCTGCAATTTCCATTACTCCAATCGGAACGGTCTATGATGGCGGACCTAGTGTATTTATCGGCAGTAATGACAATCCAAGAGGATTCACTGTAGTTTCAACTAACGCAAATAACGGAGTTTATCAAGCTAGAATTAAGCGGACTTTTGTATACAGCGAACTTTCGTCTACGGGTTCACATCAATATAAGACAGACGAATTGAACTATGAAAATTGGACTATAACGGTGACTGATGGAAACAATCAAAGCTCTTCCAAGAATTTTACCATAAACGTGAATGTAGTGAATGAGGTATTTCCAACAACGCCTTCTATATCGTTAAATACTGATAACATCGTACTTAGCCCCGGAACTCAAGAGAATGTGATTGCAACAATCATTACAGGTAACAATAATAATATAAACATCAGTGGGGTAGAATTGTTGTCTTCTACAATTACCACCGGAAATCACGATATTTATACATTGGTGAGTAATGCAACTATTACTAATGTAACACCAGCTAATCCTGACCCAGCTAATAAAAAGATATTCACAGCAGAATTTACTGTTGATTATTCTAATATTACCGGTACATATTCCATTCCAAAGGAATACAAGATTGGTGCAAAAATTACTGATCTAGCAAACAATGAAAGTTTAATATTAGACGGAGCTAGACTAGAAATCACGCGAAGCGACAACGAAGCACCTCAAATTGTCTATACAAAGAGATATAATTACTCTACCCTCTATTCCGCTTACTCTGCGCTGACATTAAATGGTGCAACCTATAATTCATTGAACATAAGCACTGCTGCTGCTCAACCCGATCTTAGATTTAGCATTACTGATAATGATGCACTCAATGTTGCAACAATTAAAATGTTCCAATCTTTACCAATAGAGGCAAGTTCCACAAATCCAAGGTTGGAGACACCAGAGGGAGGTGTATACTCAAACGCCACAGAGATTGCAATGAATCTTGTTGGTGGAGTATATGAGCCGGCTACCCCAATTTCATTTAATCCTGCTAACTTTTCCAAATTAATTAGCGAGGGTTATTCGTATTATGTATGGATTCGTGTTCAAGCAGAAGATATGACTCAAAACAAGACTGAAATCCATATCCCATTTAAAGTCAATAAACTAATTGATGCTGATCCTACTGTAGCTATATCGGTGAATACTACACAGAGAAATGGGACAAGTGAAGTCACTGGAGTAGCCTCAGGGTTTGTCACACATGAAGCTGCCTCTATCGTAAGGGCTAATCTAAGGTCTGACAGCACTCATGCTGTTGTGCAGGTAAGAGTAATCGCAAGTGATAATGATAATGTAAAGGCAGTTGGAACAGCTCCTACTGACAATGTGATTCAATCTTCAGCGAGTGGGCCTGTTATGATTGGAGGTGTATCAACATACACAATTGAACGAGTATACTCGTTCAATACATATAATCATGTGGGTGACACATTTATTGAAAACTTCTATGTTATCATTGAAGATGAATCTGAGAATACCACGTCTCACCTAATCCCAGTCCACATCAATGGACAGGATATTATAGCCCCTTCAATCAATGTTACTATGTCTACTGAAGGTAATAATGGTTCAACCGAACTGAAATACCCCGGTGACACCTTGACGATTGTTGTTAGTGCCGAGATTACTGGTGCAGGCTCAGGTGTGGATGTAAATACTGTTGAGCTCACTGGTGCAAATGGTTATACTTCGCTAGGTCTTGTACAAGGCAAATACACGTGGACAAAGCTCGTAACCTGGTTCGATGAACAACCGAACACAAATGTAACTGAGAATATATCAATTCAATCTAAGGATAACGACGGCAATATACAAATTGTCGAGTCATCATTAGTTTACTCTGTCACGAATAACATGATAATGACACTCGTTTCTGGTAGTGCTCATTTAGAAGAGGATGGAACCTACAATTTAATCACTGATACTGTGAAGTCAGTTGACCCAGCTAAAACATATAATGTTAAGTTTGTCTGGGAGATTGATCATCCTAACGAGTTGTTGACACCAAGCAATACAGATGTTGAGATCACCGGGGATAGTGACCCTACTCTAGTTGGCGATGTGACGAAGGATGGCACAGTGGATACGCATACATATACCGCGATTGTCGCCATTGATACCAACAATATGAATAAGGGGCAAAACAATACTATTTCTATTAAACTTACGTCAAGAGATCAAAACACACAAGTCCGCGAACATACCTTGACCCAGGAATTCTATGTTTGGAATTACGAGACAATTGATGAAGCCAATGATTATTACATCATGTATGCTGCAAATATTAATCCCTCTATCACTAAAATAACGAATAACGATGGAGTAGTTGTAGCGTACAAGATGAATGCAAGGTCCACTGCATTTACAAATGTCAGTGCTGTTCAGGTCAACTATCCTACTGGACAAGTAACAGTTGAGGCAGAACCATTTGAGATCATTCAATATGCTGTAGGCAGCACGTCCGAAGTTATTTCTACTGATAATTTCAAAGTGGAAGCGAACGTGTATGCAGATAGCAATGGAACTGTAGACGCAGAGGTAATTTTAGAAGACAAGAGCGTCACGATTAGCTATGTAGATGATTATACGTTGGCTCAGATCATTTATTCTAACATAAACGACGGCGTCTTCAGTGATCAACTAACTGTCAGTGCGAATACGCCTGATCAAATTACAAGAACCTACACTAAAGAATATCTGCTTGGAAATCCTGTGACGAAAGCAATGATCTCTGCAAGAGTGTACGATCAGGGCTTACAATCATCCGCTCCAAGCGTTGGTATTGTGGACTTGCAGGAAATCACTGATAATCGTCTTGATCAAATTGCATATAGAAATGGCACATTTGGTCAAAACGATATTATGCAAGAGGGAGACATACTTGTCTTGTCAGGAACGTCATCATATGAAAGAAAGGTTACGGACATTTATGGAACAGAACATACCCTTGTTTCAGAGACACCTATCAAACTTCTCCTCAGACAAACTGCTACAGCTCGCTATATCTAATCTTGCTCGTCTATTTTAAATAATTCATTAACATAATTGGGAAGAGAATACTCTTCTATATTATGTGTCTCGAACCAAGAAAGTGTAAGTGGAACAGTATTTGCATATGGAGACTTAGAAGTCCACTTATCTTTGTTTAAAACTTTTATCATTTTATTAATTCGATTGACTGGTCCACCTGCATCTCGAGGCGGACAGTGCTTAACAGCCCATTCAAATTGAAGTGCTTGAATCTTTTCAAATCCAGAAACCAAGCACATATGTGTCCATCCTGGACCTTTGCCAGTTGTATACTTTGCGCCACCTTTTATTTCTGAGTTATGCTGTCTAAGTCGTCTTACAGGATCTGGACTAACTCCTGCATAAGTGCAACCTCCGTTTCGTATAAGATAAAATTGCCAGTTATTATCACCCATTTTATAGTTGATAATAAGTTGTTTTTATACTAAGGTTTGACTTCTAGTAGTTCAGTCCAAAGAGGAAGATAGTTCTCATTCTTATCATTGCGACTTTCTTTCGGTCTTTTATTTACATACGCACTTTTATAAGGTAGACTGTGGCATGGTCCCTTCGAGCGCAGGTATGGCTTAGTAACCTTCACAATCGTTGGATGTACAAATGGTTTCTTTCTCTGAGGATTAAAATAGCGGTGATTGTAGCTATTCACCCCAGCAAAAGACAGCATAATAATGATCGTAATGTAACCAATCTGCATTCTAATAATATAAGGTGTACCTCTATACCCTTCTACTATATTTTTAAAAAGTATTAACTGAAAAAAATGCACTGAAAAAACTTCACTACCATTGATATTTTGTTAAAAAATTGTTATAATTTATAGACAAAGCTCATAGATACAATTATGACGGAACTTTTATCTGAAGACCTGTTATGTCGACTAATCGAAGAGGTTATATTGGATGAACAAAAAGAGGCAGAGTTTTGTCATTTGTGTGGTCACTCCAAAAACAATCATAAAACAACAAGCCATGAATTCACTCCTGCGCTAGAAGAATATAGATGTATTACTTGTGGGTTATGGTTTTATCAACATTTAAATAAGAAAGGTACCTGTTTTGATGAATATATTAGAGGGTAGATTTAGTTGACGGTAATGGCATGATCACATTGTGTTGTAGCGGGATAGAACCATACATTTATAAGGATCGTTGTGGACGGGAATCCTTTTTCTTACTTTTTCACTTTTTTTCATTTTTTCAAAGACCCACAGATATTTCATAGATTCTACCCAGAAAACCCCAAATATTTTTGAGAATTGAAAACAGGGTAAAAAAGTGAATTTACTTAGACGCCCTAGGCAAGAAAAAAGTGAAAATTATAAAGTTATGAAGGTTCTTTATGTAGGACTGAAAAAAAGGCACTACTGACTAATAAATTTAAAGATTAAGCAACTTTTCTATGTACCATATAATGATACATAATGATACACAAAAAGTTGCTAAAAGTTGCTCAAAAGTTGCTCCGGAATTCTATTGTAAAAAATGTGACTATAGAACGTCTAAAAAATCTTCCTGGACAAAACATCTTGACACCAAAAAACACAATGATACACAAATGATACATAATGATACA
>Ga0181402_1000615_pt1 | contig 13231 bp, 20 predicted proteins | sample 25SPOviralmetaG_FD_130131 | JGI IMG/M metagenome (GOLD analysis project Ga0181402, IMG submission 130131) | Marine viral communities from the oligotrophic San Pedro Time Series (SPOT) site, San Pedro Channel, CA, USA - 25 SPOT_SRF_2011-08-17 | ecosystem: Environmental > Aquatic > Marine > Strait...
CCCCCCGTTTAAATACTAGGTATTATTCTAGTATTAGCCTACCGCCCTTAATATCGTAGTTAAGGTCGGCTTTACCGTAGCCCAAGGTTTTATAATGAGCTAGGGCATTAGCGTAAGTAAAACCACCTACCGCTGAAGCCCTATTGATATTATGAGACGCACCGTTTTTAGTGACGTACTTGAGCTTTGAGTTAACAGACACGCTAGTATTAACGTTAGTAGTAACGCTAGTAGTAGCAACCTTTTTAATATTAGTTTTAGACATAATATTTTTACCTATAAGGGTTAAGTTAGTTAGTAATAGTAAGTACCCTTTTAACTTACTATACACCTATGATACTAACATATATAAGTAAAGTAAAGTAATTAAGTAAAGTAAAGTATATAACATTTATATATAAAAACTATACATAAATTGTGGGCTACCGCCCACGGTACACACGCTGACGCGTGACACAGGACGCCTGAGGACGCCCTAGCGGGACTAGACCACGCCCTAACGGGCGACCACACACGTAAGTAAGTACTTACTATCAAGAAGAAGGACCAACTGCTAGGGTTCTGGGCTCCCCTATCGGGGACACACAGCCCAGCAGAGCTGGGACACAGGCACAGGCACACAGAAACACCCCCCACCCCCCTTATTACAGTTAGGCTGTGAGTTTAGCCGTAGCTCGCATTTAGACGCTCATAACAACAAGACTTTACTTTTTGACCTTGACTAGGCTAGAATTAGGGACTCCTTACTAAAATTTTTTGCAAAATTTGCAGGGCTATGAGAGAATATTTTGAATACATAAAACCCGTCTGTCCTCACTCACTTGAGTCATACGACAACAATAAACTATTAACCATAGACTATGACACACAGTCCATAGAAAATCAATATCAGACCCTAGACCGTTACGACGCAGTTTTATTTAAGTGTCACCCCTCAACGTCTCGCGAGGAACTAATGTCCATAGTCCAAGATCTAAACGACGAACGCCCTAACGCCATGTGGTTTTGGAGCCACCCCGTAGACCAACATTACTCAACCCCTATGCCGTCAATTATTATGCAGAATAAAGAAACTTTACAAAAGGCACGTAAAGAGTATAAAATGAAGCTACAGGAGATGGACCATGGCTGAAGGATTTTTAGAAAAAATACAACGACAAAAAGACGAAGAGGCTATGGCTAGGTTAAACAAGTCATTAGCTAGAGATGAAATACTATCGTCATTTGACCGTGGACCTATAGCTGAAGCTGCAATGATGGTGGGCGGTGGTGGTAAATTTACTGGACCCGCAAAAGGTTTACTAAAACTTTTTCCTGGTAAGTTAGATAAAGTAGAAGCTTTTCCTGAACTACAAAAAATAGTCAACGTTATAAAAGGTATGGGTAAAGGCGAACAAGCAGCAGCAATCAAAGTACTTAAACCTAAAATAGCTCAAGATAAATCAAAACTCGAATCTATCTATAATAATGACATTATGAACAATCCCAACGCGAGTAATCGTGTAGCGTCAATACTAAATAAAAACCAAGAAGCTTATTCTAAGTTTGATGATTTTTTGAATACGTTAGTCACTCCTAAAAAGATGATGGGCGGTGGAGTAGCTAGTTTAATGCCATTAAAACATGGACTCTAATCTAACTGAACTACCCGAGTCGGTACTAAAAGAACATCTAGAACTAGCCGAAAGGTTAGAACAAATAGAAAAAGTGGAACGCTGTCAAAGTGGCTTTATGAACTTTGTTAAAAACCAGTGGCCAAGTTTTATAGGCGGGGCTCACCATAAAAAGATGGCTGACGCTTTTGACCGTATAGCCACAGGTAAAATAAAACGTTTAATAATCAATATGCCTCCGCGTCATACTAAAAGTGAGTTCGCGAGTCATTACTTTCCTGCGTATCTTGTGGGTCGTAACCCCTCACTGAAAATACTTCAGGCGACCCACACCGCAGACCTAGCTGTTAAGTTTGGTCGTAAGATTAGGGACTTAATGTTAACGGAAGACTATCAAAAAGTTTTCCCTGATGTATTAATTAACCCAGACTCAAAAGCAGCAGGTAAATGGGAAACCCAAGATAAAGCCAACCCTAAATTAAAAGGCGAGTATTATGCTGCTGGTGTTGGTGGTGCATTAGCGGGTAGGGGTGCGGACTTATTTATTATTGACGACCCGCATTCAGAACAAGACGCCATGAACCCAAAGTCCATGGAAGATACTTATGATTGGTATACTAGTGGTCCGCGTCAAAGGTTACAGCCAGGAGGGGCCATAGTTATAGTCATGACCCGTTGGAACATCAACGACCTTACGGGTAAACTATTAAAAGATGCTGCCCGTGACCCTAAAGCTGATCAGTGGGAAGTTATAGAACTACCAGCCATATTACCTAGCGGTAAACCCTTATGGCCAGAGTACTGGAAAATAGAAGAACTAGAAGGCGTAAAAGCTAGTTTACGTGGCGGTCCTAAATGGCACGCCCAATACATGCAGAATCCAACCAGTGAAGAAGGTGCACTAATCAGGCGGGAATGGTGGATGGAGTGGGATAAAGAAAAACCACCCGTGTGTGATTACCTTATTCAAAGTTACGATACCGCTTTTTTAAAAAGTTCTTCAGCAGACTATTCAGCTATCACCACATGGGGAGTATTTTACCCAGAAGGCACCATAGGTGAAGAACTATACGACGGTACAGTAGCCCACATAATTTTACTAGATTGTATAAAAGGTAAATACTCATTCCCTGAACTTAAAGGCGTAGCCCTAGAACAATATCACGATTGGTCACCCGACGTAGTAATTATAGAGAATAAAGCTAGTGGTATACCGCTCACTCAAGAACTTAGGAACATAGGTATTCCCGTACAGAACTTTACTCCTAGCAAAGGAAATGATAAGATTGCTAGAGTTAACGCCAGTACCCCACTTTTTGAGTCGGGTATGGTATGGGCACCAGATACTAAATGGGCTAACGAAGTTATTGAGGAGTGTGCTGTTTTTCCCGCTGGGGATCACGACGACTTAGTAGATTCAACCACTCAGGCTATGCTTAGGTTTAGACAAGGTGGATTTGTTAGATTACCTAGTGACTGGGAGGAAGAAGAACTATACTACAAACGTAAAGTGAGTTATTATTAACCATGGCTATAGAAAAAGACCAACTTAACACTGACCAAAATGGCGCAATAGACATAGAAATTATGGACATGCTTCAAGGTCAGGCACCCCAAGAACCTATGGGGATGGAAGTACAGCTTCCCGAAGAAATGAATATACAAGGCGATATGACTTCTGCTTTTGAAATAGGTCCCGACGGCAACGTTATACCTATGTTTGAATCAGAATCAATAACCGCCACAGATCATCAGGCTAATCTTGCTGAGACACTAGACTCCTCAGACTTATCCACATTAGCTAGTGAACTTTTAGAAGCTTATGATTCAGATAAAGAATCTCGACAAGATTGGCTTGATACCTTTAGTAAAGGTTTAGACCTACTAGGTATTAAAACTGAAGAGAGGGAAGAACCCTTCCCTGGAGCCACAGGTGTACATCACCCGTTATTAAGTGAAGCTGTTACCCAGTTTCAGGCTCAGTCTTATAAAGAACTATTACCTCCTGGTGGTCCAGTAAAAACTAGAGTCATGGGTGCAGAAACCCCAGAAGTAGCTAGTCAAAACCAGCGTGTTAAAGAATTTATGAACTATCAAATAACAGAAGTCATGAAAGAATATGACCCTGAAATGGATAGTTTATTATTTTATCTACCTTTAGCGGGTAGTGCATTTAAAAAAGTCTACTATGATAACTTATTAGGTAGGGCTACTAGCCGTTTAGTTAAAGCTGAGAACCTAGTAGTAGCCTATGAAACCGTAGATTTAGAGACCAGCCCACGTTTTACCCACACTATGACCATGACGGGCAACGATTTAAAGAAATTACAACTAAACGGTACTTACCGTAACGTAAACATAGGTGAAGCTAACCCCGATGTAGACTATAACGAAGCAAAAGAGAAGATGGATGAGCTACAAGGCATATCTCCATCAATGACAGACTATGATGAATACACAGTTTTAGAGATGCACGTTAATTTAGAGCTGTCAGAAGTTGATGATTATGGTTTTGCGGTGCCTTATGTAGTAACAATACTAGAAGAACAGGGTGAAATACTGTCAATAAGGCGTAATTGGGAAGCAGAAAACGAATTATTCAATAAAAAAGAGTATTTTGTACACTATAAATTCCTTCCAGGGCTAGGTTTTTACGGATTTGGGCTAATTCACATGATTGGAGGACTAACTAAGTCCGCAACCGCGATTTTACGTCAATTAGTAGACGCTGGTACACTAAGTAACCTCCCTGCAGGCTTTAAAGCACGTGGAATGAGAGTCCAAGGCGAAGATGAGCCACTTAGACCAGGAGAATTTAGAGATGTTGACGTTCCAGGCGGAGTAATTCGTGATGCATTGATGCCTCTACCCTATAAAGAGCCTAGTAACGTATTAAGTCAACTATTAGGCATAATTATTGACTCTGGAAGGCGTTTTGCTTCAATTGCGGACATGAACGTCGGTGATATCGGCTCTCAACAGTTACCAGTAGGTACTACAGTCGCTATGTTAGAAAGGGGCAGTAAAGTAATGAGTGCTATACACAAACGTATGCATTATGCCCAGAAAAAAGAATTTAGGCTACTAGCTAATATATTTAGTAAGAGTTTGCCACCAGTTTACCCATACGAAGTACCAGGAGCCAGTAGAGAAATAAAAGCTACTGACTTTGACGCTAAAGTTGATATAGTGCCCGTAAGTGACCCAAACATATTTAGTATGGCACAAAGGGTAATGTTAGCCCAACAAGAACTAGAAATGGCTAGAGCAGCACCCGAAATACATGATTTACGTGAAGCATACAGACGTATGTACGAAGCTTTAGAAGTTAAAAATATAGACGCTTTACTACCGCCTCAAGCAGAAGTACCAGCCCGTGACCCAATAACAGAACAACAAGCAGCACTAACAGGGCAACCTATTCAAGCTTATGTGTTTCAGAATCACGATGCCTATATTGCTAGTCACAGTTCATTTCTACAAAACCCAATGGTACAACAAAACCAAAGTGCCACGGTTGCGATTCAAGCTAATATACAAGAGCACCAAGCTATGAAGTATAGACAACAGATTGAACAAGCTATAGGTCAACCGTTACCACAAATGGGCGAAGGTGAAATGCCACCAGAAGTAATGAACCAAATAGCAACCGCAGCAGCACAAGCTACCCAACAAGTAACAGGACAAGAACAGGCACTAATACAAGCACAGCAAAACGCTCAAGTACAACCCTTAGTACAATTAAAACAAGCTGAGATACAACAGAAATCACAAAGCGATCAATTAAAAGCTGAAGTTGACCTACTAAAACAACAATCAACCGAAGCTATAGCAGAAATGAAAATAGCACAACAAAGAGAACAAGCCTTGATAAAAGAAAAAGAAGGTATGCGTAAAGATTATCGTGATATACTAAAAGACGTAAGAGATTCAGATACTAGGACTAAGGGTGTATAATGTTAAATAAAGCTAATTTTGAAGAGATGATGGGCGGTAACGCTAACCGTAGACGCATGAGAAACGGTGGTGAAGTACCTAAAGGCTATCATAGAATGCCAGACGGATCTATAATGAAAGATTCAGATATGGTAAAGAAAACTAATGGTGGGTCAATGACTAACACCAAAAAACATTTAAGGAGACCGTAATGAATAGAGGTATGAAGAAAATGAACCGAGGCGGTGAGCCTAAGAAAATGAACCGAGGCGGTAAAGCTAGTAAAAAGAGAGGAATGGCTAGAGGTTGCGGTAAAGCAACTAAAGGCAAGGGGTATAATAAGTAATGGCTAAGAAAAAAGGATTAGACGGTAAAGCATGCTGGAAGGGATACAAGCAAATGGGCACTAAAATGAAAGGTGGTAAACGTGTTGATAACTGTGTTAAAATGTCTCATGGTGGAGCTTTACACGGTGGTCAGAAAAAACTTGACAAAAATAAAGACGGTAAATTATCAGGTGCTGATTTTAAAATGATGAAGCACGGAGGAGAAGTTTTATCAGGTAACGCTAACCGTAGGAGACAACAACAAGGTGGCTAGAGCTAAGCCAAGAAGAGGAAAAGCTAAAGTTAAGGTAACTAAATCTGGTAAAAGAGTTAGTTACGGACAAGCAGGTAAAGCTAAAGGTGGCGGTCCTAGGGTAAAACCAGGAACATCCAAAGGCGACTCTTATTGTGCTAGAAGCTTAGGAATTAAAAAGAGGTTATCTAAAAAGAAGAGGAATAACCCAAACACCCCTAACAATCTATCAAGAAAAAGATGGAAGTGTAGTGGTGCTAAATCTAGAAGAAAATAATGTTAGATAAACTGCGTAAACAGATTATAGAACGACAAGAGCAACTTAAAGAAACTCTTGCAGGTGGTGGAATACAAAACTTTGAAAGTTATCACAAGATAGTAGGCGAAATATCAAGTCTGTCGTTTACTCTCTCACTCATAAAAGACTTGCATAAGGATAAGGATGACGAATAATGTCAAAAAACATAGAAGCTTTCGGTTCAGGCGGAGAACCAATTCCCAATAAAGTAGAACGATTTAAAGAACCTCAAGAAGTAGCGCCACAAGTTACTCCAGAAAGTGTTCATGAAGATGAAGATCTACAATCAAAACTCCCTAAACCAACGGGATACAGAATATTGATACTACCTTTTAGTCCCAAACAAAAGACTAAAGGCGGTATTTATTTAGCAGACTCAGTATTAGAAAAAGAACGTATTGGTACTAATGTTGGGTTTGTGGTAGCACTTGGTCCAGACGCATACCGTGACGGGAATAAATTCCCTGAAGGTGCATGGTGTCAAGAAAGAGACTGGGTGATATTTGGAAGGTATGCAGGAGCTAGACTCAAAATTGAGGGTGGCGAACTGCGTTTATTAAACGATGATGAAATTTTAGCTGTTGTCTCCAACCCAGAAGACATACAATCAGCTTAATTAATTACGCACATATAAGGAGAATAACATGGCAGAAGAAGCTATGCAAGCAATAGAAGAAGAGGATGAAGGGACTGAAGTTGAATTACCAGAAAGTGAAACTGAAGAAACTGAACAAGAAACGAAAGTAGAAAAAGAAGAGGTAACTAAATCTGGTCAGGAAGACGAGATTGAAGATTACAGCGAAGGCGTTAAAAAACGTATCAATAAACTAACTTATAAAGTTAGGGAATCAGAAAGAAGAGAACAAGCAGCCATAGAATATGCTCAATCTGTTCAAGATGAATTAAATAAAACTAAAAATAAACTTTCAAAAACTGATAAGAACCTATATGATGAATATAGTACACGAGTATCTTCAGAACTAAACTCGGCACAGGAGAGATATAAAAAGGCGTATGAATCAGGAGATACAGACGCTTTATTAGAATCTCAAAAAGACTTAGCCAAGTTAGCAGTTGAGGAAGAAAGCTTAAAAAGGGTAAAACCTGAAGCCGAAACCGAAACAGAAGTTACTCAAGGTGAGCAACAGGTAGCTCCTAAATGGACTCAACCTGCCCAGCAACAACAACAGGCTCCACAGCCTGATCCAAAAGCGAAAGCTTGGGCAGAAAAAAATGAGTGGTTTGGGGATGACCTAGCTATGACAACTGCAGCTTTTGCGTTCCATAGACAGCTTACAGAAGGTGAAGGTTATGATCCTACTTCTGATGAATATTATAAAGAAGTAGATAAAAGACTTGCTGAGTCATTCCCTCATAAATTAGGGAATACTCAAAAAGAGGTGAGAGAGACAGTAGCAGGTTCTAGCAAAGGTGTTGGAACTACTAAAGCTCGATCACGTAGAACTATAAAACTCACACCGAGTCAGGTAGCAATAGCGAAAAGATTAGGTGTGCCACTAGAAGAATATGCTAAGCATATTAAGGAGTAGAAAAAATGGTAGATAAAGATAATAATACTACTAACTCAGATCGAACTCCACGATCTGCTGAAAGTCGAGATAAAGTTTCTCGTCGTAAACCTTGGCAACCCCCGTCTTTGTTAGACGCACCTCCCCCACCGCAGGGCTATGTATACAGATGGATACGAGAGTCAATGATAGGGCAGAACGATCCAGCGAATATGTCAAAACGTATTCGTGAAGGTTGGGAACCCGTAAGAGCTGAAGATCATCCAGATTTTGAAGCTCCTAGTATTGATGATGGTAAACACGCTGGTGTTATAGGAGTTGGTGGCTTAATTCTCGCTAAGATACCCAAGGAGACTGTTGAAGAAAGGAGAGCATACTATCAAAATGTTGCTGACCAACAAATTCAAGCAGTTGATAATGATCTTATGAGAGAAAGTAATCAAGTGATGCCTATTAGTACTCCTAATAGATCATCCAAGGTTACATTTGGTAAAGGTGGTTCTTAATTTATATTAAGGACTTTAATAAAATTTATTTTTATAAGGTGAATTAAAATGGCAAATACAAACGCCCCAGATGGATTCACACCAGCTTATCATATGTCAGGTGGCGTAATCAGACCTTCAGAGTTTGCGATAGCAAGCGGAACTAACGCATCAATCTTTTCAGGTGATGTTGTTAATCTTTCTAGTGGTTTGGTTATCCAAGGTACAGCAACAGGTACCCCACTTGGCGTATTTTACGGTGTAGAATACCAAGCAACAGATGGTTCAGTAGTGTTTTCGAACATGTGGACTGCAGACGTTGCGACTTTAGGTGCTGCGAATGCTAAAGCATTTGTTTATGTTGATCCAGATATTGTTTATGAGGCTCAGTCTACTGGGACTCCTACTCAAGCATCTATCGGCACAACAAATACTATTAGTACTACCGCAGGTAATACTTCAACAGGTCGATCAAAAGAAGGTGTGACAACTACAACTTCTAGTGGTATTGCGACAGTAGTAGGCTTCCCAGATAAGCCAAACAATTCTATTGGTCAATACGCTAGAGTGTATGTAACATTCCCAGCTTCTGTATTCGGCAATAGCTAAAAGGTGATATACAATGGCAATTAATAGAGCTCAACTAGTAAAAGAACTCGAACCAGGACTAAATGCACTTTTTGGTCTTGAGTACGACAGATACGAAAACGAACATACTGAAATCTTTGATACAGAGAATTCAGACAGAGCGTTTGAGGAAGAAGTGATGTTATCAGGTTTCGGTCAAGCCCCAGTTAAAGGCGAAGGCGCATCCGTAACTTATGATACAGCACAAGAAACTTTCACAGCAAGGTACAGCCACGAAACTGTAGCTTTAGCATTTGCGTTGACTGAAGAAGCAATAGAGGACAACCTTTATGACAGCTTATCTTCAAGATACACAAAAGCTTTAGCTAGATCAATGGCTACTACTAAGCAAGTGAAAGCAGCAAATGTACTTAATAATGGTTTCTCAACTTCCTTCCCAGGAGGCGACGGCAAACCACTCATGACAACTGATCACCCTACCTTATCAGGTGGAGATCAATCTAATGAGCCAGCAACAGCTGCTGATCTTAATGAAACTTCATTAGAAAACGCGATGATCGACATATCACAATTTGTTGATGAAAGAGGCATTAAAGTGAATGTTCAAGCAAGAAAACTAATCATACCACCTCAACTACAATTTGTAGCTGAGAGAGTTTTAAAAACTCCAGGTAGAGTTGGTACTTCTGATAATGACATTAACGCTATGAAACAGATGGGAATGCTCCCTGATGGATATACTGTTAATCATTACTTGACTGACACAGATGCATTTTTTATCAAAACAGATGCACCTAACGGATTAAAACATTTCGTTAGATCTCCTATGTCAACAGGCATGGAAGGTGATTTTGAGACTGGTAACGTTAGATACAAAGCAAGAGAAAGATATTCTTTCGGCTTTAGTGACTGGCGTGGAATCTACGGTTCCCCAGGAGCATAATTCGTTCTTCGAATTTTTAAGGGAGCTTCGGCTCCCTTTCTTTTTTACAGAATAAGGTATATCATTTAGTTCTAGGATTTATTAACTTGTTCTACAGACTGACCTAGCAGACAAGCCAAGACGGTAGAACTTATTTCCTTAGGAGGAAATTATGGCAAAATCGACATTCTCTGGTCCTGTACAATCATTAGCAGGATTTATTTCAGCAGGTAATGCTAACGTAGTTAGTCTAACTGCAGACACAAGTATAACAGTAGCAGACCACGCAGGTAAGGTTCTTGTATGTAACGACGCAGACGGTAAATTTACTCTACCTAGTATTGTAGCAACAGCTCCAGGAAGCAATGATGACCCTAACCAGTCAAACAATTTAGGTGCTACTTTTACCTTTATAGTAGTTACAGCAGCAACAGATATGGATATTTTAACCGACGGTACTGATAAGTTCGTAGGTGGATTATATACTGGAGTTACAAACGCTACAGGTAAAACATTTATTTCAGGTGCATCTAACGATGTTATTACAATGAACGGAACAACTAAAGGCGGGTTAGCTGGTAGTATTGTAAAATGTACAGCCATGGCTAGTGCTAAATATGCCGTAGAAGGTATTATTTTAGGTTCAGGAACTTTAGTAACTCCATTCGCTGACGCTTAATAGGAGATAACTTATGGCAGACGCAGTAACCTCAACAACAATTGTTGATGATGATAGAAAAGCGGTTATTCAATTAACTAATACGTCAGATGGTACAGGCGAGTCAGCTGTAACTAAAATTGATGTAAGTGCTTTAGCTACTAGAAAATCAGACGGTGCAACTTGTACTGGTTGTAAATTAGCTAAACTTTCTTACACAACTTTTGGTATGAGTGTAAAACTACTTTGGGATGCTACTACAGACACTATTTGTTTAGATTTAAATGAAAACTATAGTGATCAGTTAGATTTTACAGAGTTTGGTGGAATACAGAATACATCTGGTTCTGGTAAAACAGGTGATATAAACTTGACTACTACAGGACATGCTAGTGGAGATTCTTACGTTATTGTTTTAACAGTAATTAAAACCTTCTAGTAATGGCTACTTCTGGCACTAAAACGTTTAAGCTTAGTATAGCAGATACTATAGAAGAAGCATACGAACTAGCTGGTATTGAATTAAGAACTGGGTACGATGCAGAAACTGCAAGGCGTTCATTAAATATTATGTTCGCTGATTGGTCTAACAGAGGTGTTAATCTTTGGACAATAGATCAAATCAGTACGAGTCTCACCACAGGCACAGCTAGTTATACTCTCAATGCGTATGATATAGATATAGTTTCTGCTATAGTTAAAGTTACAGACAGTAGCGGTAATTCTACTGATTTAGGAGTAGAACGTATAGGCAGAACAGAGTATCTCAATATACCAGACAAAACAATACAAGGCAGACCTACTCAAATCTTTTTAGACAGGCAAACTACTCCTGTTCTTAAAGTGTGGCCAACCCCTGATAACGTTTCAACCTACACTATAGTAGCTAACACAATACAAAGGATTGATGACGCATCAGCTTCTAATCAAGACCCTGAAGTACCTTCAAGGTTTATTCCTTGTATGGCTAGTGGTTTAGCTTACTACTTAGCATTAAAAAAGAACCCAGAAAAAGCTGGTATCATGAAACAGCAATACGAACAAGATTTTCAACTTGCTGCTCAGGAAGACAGAAATAGGGCTTCTTTACACCTCACTCCTGCTAGGAGTTCTTATTAATGGCGTATGCTGCTGGTAAAAAATCTTTAGGTAGGTGCGACAGGTGTGGTTTTGTCTACGACTACCTTGAACTTAAAAAAGAATGGAATAACTTAAAAGTTTGTCAAGAATGTTACGAACCTAAACATCCACAACTTGACCCTATAGTTCATAGAGTAGATCCAGAAGCTTTAAGGGAACCACGACCAACAGAACCAACCCCCACTATACATTTAGGTAAAATCATAGTTTCAAACCCAGTTGATTCTAACGGAGTAAGTTCACCTATTATGTGGGCACAAAACAGTAACACAATAGGCACTCAATTTACAATGATTAAATTAACAGCTACCTTAGGTAGCGTAACTATAGTAACATAATAAAATGAGCTGGACAAAATCGACATTAAAAACTGCTATACAAGACTACATAGAAAGCACAGAAACTTCTTTAGTTAATAACATAGACAATTTTATAGAAAGTACAGAAGAAAGAATTTTGAAAAATGTACAACTTGACGTATTCAGGAAAAACGTAACTGGTACAGGTTCAAGCAGTAATACATACCTAGCTATGCCTACTGATTTTTTAGCACCTTTTAGTTTGGCTGTTATAGATAGCGATAGTAACTACAAATTTTTAAAATTAAAACATGTTTCTTTTATAAGAGATTACCAACCCGCAACCGCGACCACAGGCACACCCGAATATTACGCAGAGTTTGACCAAGAAAGATTTATACTAGCCCCTACCCCAAGTACAGGATTCACTTTTGAACTTCACTATTTTTACAGACCAGCTTCTTTAACCGTAGGTTCCGATAGTGGAACTACTTGGTTATCAGAAAATGCTATGAACGCTATGTTGTATGGCAGTTTAGTAGAAGCCTGCACATATTTGAAAAATTTTGAGACTATTCCAGTCTACGAACAACGTTATCAAGAAGCTTTAGCCTCACTTAAAAACTTAGGAGAAGCTAAAGATACTAGAGATCAATTTAGATATGATGAAATAAGGAGACAGCCTCAAGCATGATAGAAGTAGATACAACAGCTGGGCTAGGCACTATTGGCGTAGCTACAACTAATTTAGGTGGACACACTCCAGAGTTTTGGGCAGAAAGATGCACAGCGAGAATATGTGGAATATCAGCAGACGCTGCACCACACATACGACAACAAGCTGAAGCATACAGACTAGCTATTTATGAACAAGTATTATATCATATTAAACAAGCAATCAACAGTCACGTAGTGACAATGAATGCTGAACTTACAACTCAAGGTCATCAAGAGATGGCTAAGATTTTAAAGGAACTTAAATAATGGCAATATCATCAACACTCACCACAAGTTTTAAAAAAGAACTTTTAGAAGCCAAGCACAATTTTTTAGCGAGTGGCGGAAATAGTTTTAAACTTGCTTTATACACTAGTTCTGCAACACTAGGAGCTAGTACTACAGCGTACTCAACTACTAATGAAGCTAGTGGAACAAATTACACCGCAGGAGGAGCAGCATTAACA
>Ga0181402_1000616_pt1 | contig 13223 bp, 16 predicted proteins | sample 25SPOviralmetaG_FD_130131 | JGI IMG/M metagenome (GOLD analysis project Ga0181402, IMG submission 130131) | Marine viral communities from the oligotrophic San Pedro Time Series (SPOT) site, San Pedro Channel, CA, USA - 25 SPOT_SRF_2011-08-17 | ecosystem: Environmental > Aquatic > Marine > Strait...
GATTTATTATGGAAACATTAACCGAAGAGGTTGTCTCGGAGTCCTCTGAAAATTCCGTGGAAAACACAAATGCAAGTGAGGGCAACCTTTCGATGGCAGAATTTGCAGATCAGTTACTGAAAGGCAAGCAACCACAGGAAGAATTACCCGAACTTACCGAAGAGACGGATGAACCCGCTGAAGAAACTGCGGAGCCTACAGATGTCTTAGAGGAAAATTCACAGTCTGTCGAAGAGGAGCAAGTGGAAGAAGAGGAATCTTCGCCGCCCGCAGAACCTTCGGATGTTCTTTCAAAGTTTAATATCGACCTGGATAACTTATCCGAGGATGAGTCACGAGATCTCGCAAAGGCGCTGAACGCATCTGCCGTCAAGCGATTTGGAAGACTTACCGCTCAGAAGAAAGCACTACTCGCAGAGAATGCGGAACTGCAAGCTAAGGCCGAAGAAGCCCAGCAAGCACCCACTAGTGTCGAACTACCTGAGTTCCTCAAGGATAATGCCTTTCACAATATCAATGATGCTCAATCGCTCCAAAAAGAAGTCGAGCAACTCACCACCCTCTTAGATTGGGTAGATGAGCATATCGATAACGAAGTGGAGTATGATGATAACGGTAATGAGTATGTGGTAAAGGATGGGGATACGACTTACACTAAGTCTGAATTGCGCCGCATAAAAGCAAGTGCAAATAAGACTCTGCGTAAGGATGCACCAGCTAGGCAACAATGGCTACAACAGCGCGAAAACGCGAATCAGCAAGCCAAGGATACATTTGCATTCTTGGGTGATGAGAGTAGCGCATGGTATCAGCAGTTCATGCAACTAAAAGGTGACCCTTCATTGCAACCAATTCTAAACTACATGCCAAACTCTAACTTTGCGTTAGGTTTAATTGTCGAAGGAATTAACGCAGTATCTGAAAGGCAAGGTCAGAAGGCTAAACCAGCCGCAAAACCGAAAGCCCCAATGGCAAGTACGGAAGCTGGTACATCTAGGCCCAAGACTCCACAGGCGAATAAAGCGAAAGCTCTGCAAGCGGCGAAGGCTAAATTCGACCGATCAGGCTCAATGACAGACTACCAAGTATATCTTAAACTTAGAAATAAAACTTAAATTCCAAGGAGGAAATAAATCATGGCATTAACAAAATCACATATTAGCGGAACTCCGCTTGGCTCAAACAGAGAATCACTTTCAGATATTCTCACTATTCTAGAACCGGAGCGCACCCCTCTGCTTTCACTCGCTAAAAAGGGAAAAGCAAACGGTACATTCTTTGAGTGGCAAACAGACTCCCTTGAAACTCCAGCATTTGCTGGAGTCGTTGAAGGCGAAGATGTTACATCATTTACTAACCAAGTAGAGAACCGGGCAAAACTTGGAAATCATGTACAAGTATTTCGTCAGAACTACCAAGTCTCAAACATCCAAGAATTAGTCGATGTTGCTGGCGTGGATTCTGAATTTGCAAACGCCGAAGGAAAAGCTGTACGGCAAATGAAGCGCGATATTGAAGCCGCACTTTGTTCTTCACAAGATCGCCAGCAAGACGCTGGTGGAACTACACCATATAAGACACGCGGATTATTTAAATGGTTAGGTGAAGGTGGACAACCAAGTGATGTTCCCGCCGCTTATCAATCAGTCGCAAGTGTTTCCCTTGGTAGTAGTTCTTTTACTGAAGCTAACATGAATGGATTGCTTCAAGACTTGTACGAAGCAAACGGAATGCCCGGTGGACAACTTACCTTGATTGCTGGTCCTACCTTGAAGCGCGATATCTCTAACTTCGCTCGTCAAGAAGGTACAACCACAGCGTTGAACTTCCAGGTAACACAACCCGCTGAGTCCAAGTCCATCTCCCTCGTAGTAAATTTATATGACGGAGATTTCGGTTCTGTTGCCGTTGTACCATCCTTGTTTCTAAACAGGACTAGTGGCTCGGACACCGTAGACACCAATGCTGGTTTACTCATCGACCCTGAGTATGTCGCTGTAAATATGCTCAAAGCTGAGTCTTCATCTGAGCTTGAGAACAAAGGCGGCGGACGCAGAGGTTTCTGTGAGACGATTGCTGGACTTGCGTGTCTTGCTCCTAAAGCACACGGCAAAATAAACTAATTGTTTGTTCATTATTCGGGGAGAGGTCTGCGTAGCGGGCCTCTCCCTAATCTCTTTAAATATTAAGCATGGCAAATTTACTCATACCAAAGTGGAAGGAAGGAAACGGATCTCAGTTTATGAAAAACTTGGATCGTTACTTGCGTTACGAGGTTGACCTCGAAGAACACGAATCAGTCATGCGGGAAAAAATGGCTATGAGAGAAAACGAAGCAATGGGTGTAGCCAAGACAGATGGACTTGGACAACTCAAAGCAAGTATCCCGGCTCGCGAATACTTACGCTGGCATCAAAAGGAACGAGGATGCTGGGGGGATAAATCATTCATCAAAGGGTTCTTATCTAAAAACCCATCATTTAAATCAAAGACACTTACCACACCTAGTTTTAACTCTAAGAGTTTCGCATGAGGCAAGTACCCGTAAGCACGCTACTCACCAACCTTAAACATATGGTTGGAGTTGATAGCCTTCTTACACAAGAGGAAGGTGCGGCGGTACGGAGTTTTAATCGCTTTGGTAGGTTAGCTTGGGAACGGGCGAGATGGCCCGATACAATACGCCTCGAACCTAAGTTGCCCGACATCCAGGTACGCTCAATCGATATCACAAACGGAGGAAGTGGATACACAAGCGCACCAACCGTATCGGTTAGTGGGAGTGCTACAGCAACCGCAACCATCAATGCTGATGGACAAGTAAATGGAGTTGCGGTAACAAACAATGGAACAGGATACCTGGACGCACCAACTATTACCTTTAGTGGTGGAGGAGGTACAGGAGCAGAAGCAAAAGCAACACTCATGGGTATACTTGATTACGGATCAAGTATTGGTGAGATACTAAGAGTCACAGAGAAAGATCCCTACGCATCGGGTAGTCCGAGTGAGGTTCCTTACCGCATAGAATATTCATCTGTGAGCTACGCAAATATCGTACTCATAAATCGTTCAAGCACAGCACCTGTCTATGTATTATATCGCTCACCCTTCATCGACTATGTGTCGAGCGATACGGATTTTCCGTACATATTTTCTGAGTATGTCGTTACCGGAGCCTATTCCGACTACCTTACCGCAGACGGACAACTCGATAAAGCAATGGCTATCCAACAACAAGCCGAAGGTATTTTACTAGCTGAACTCGATAAACTCGAACGCCAGCAAGGCCAACAACAACACATACAATTTACAACCTACGGATCAACGATCCAAACACATTACTAATTATGGCAAACGAATATAGAGGAGTAGGATTAAACGGAGGAAAGTTCATATCCGATACAGCATCCCACACAGGCAGATGGTTTAGTATCGTGGCTATGGAAGACACAACCATTACAAGTATCAGCGGTAACATCGAAGACATATCTGATATCATAGTAGGTGGCTCATCTCCACTCACCCTTAGCGCAAATACAGCATTGTACGGCGCGTTTGACGAGATCACTTTAGCGACAGGGAGTGTCATTGCGTACAATCGATAGATGCTAACGCATGATCTAAATGTAACCGCCGGACGACCACATACTGCAAGTGGCATACCCGAAGGTGGCGACCCTGGCCCCGATGGAGTCATCCAATCCGAAACGGAAGACTTTCTGCTCGTGGAAGCCGGGCAATTTTTAGCATTCGATTAGAGGAAATAAATTATGGCAAATAAGCGCATTTCATCATTAGACGACATTACCTCAGTAGGTGGCAATTCCACCGCAGAGGTGAATGCAAACGATATTTTACCGATCACCGATGTATCGGATACTACGGGTTCCCCACAAGGTACGACCAAAGGAGTAAAGGTAAGCGATTTAATGGGAGAATCACTCGTGCAATCGGTCAACGCCCAAACAGGAGCGGTTGTGCTGGATGCAGATGATGTGGATGATTCATCAACCACGCATAAGTTTGTCACCGCATCCGACATTACGAACCTTGGAAACCTAAGTGGCACAAACACGGGCGACCAAGACTTGAGTAGCTATCAGTTACAACCATCCGAAGGAGCCTTTGTAGATGGCGACAAGACTAAGCTGGATGCGTTAGATTCATCCGACTACGCAGATGCAACCCACACCCATGCGATTAACGATCTTAGCGATGTTACAATTACATCCGCATCGAACGAAGATGTAATTAAGTTTAACGGCACGAGCTTCGTAAATGGGCAAGTGTCGGTCGATGTAGACACACCTCTAAACACCGCACTTCGAGGAACCGAAAATCCGCATTTGGGAGCGTTTCCTAATCAGAGTTTTAAGGTCATCGATAATCCGAAGAAGTTAGTGATGGTTATTGCTAATGACTCAGGCGACCTTGACTTTTTATTGCCCGATGGCGGTTCCATCTATCTTAACACCCCAACAGGAGGGCGTTTAGCACCGGGTTTTGGATTTAGTGTTAGTGCAGATGCATCAGAGCCTGACATTGAGGTAGAGAGCGGAGGGGAAAACTACTCAGTAATCAGCGGAGACTCTGACTCTAAAGGAGTAAACGGATTACCAATCCGCCAAGGCTTCAATAATCCCGACATAGGGGCAAACCCAGCACCAATCTTAATCTCAGGCGGTACAATCGCTTAACCAATTCTTAATACACAAATATCATGGCAACAGTATATATCGCACCAACCGCACAGGGTTCCGCAGACGGGACAAGTGCCGCAAACGCTTACGCTTATTCTTCGTTAGATTCAGCAGAATCAGACGCTCAGGATGGAGGTACAATTCTGTTCACAGATGGCACATACACTATAGCAAGCGCAACATGGGACCCAGCAGTCACAACAATAACCTACAAGAGTTTAAACAAACACGGAGCTATACTTACAAGTAGTGGAGCAATCACACTTAGGTTGGGGGCAAACAATTCCGCTAGGTATGTAAACTTCCAAGATTTTAAGATAACTGGGGCAATAGATTTAATGTCTCAGTCTAATGTGACTATGAGTGGGGTTGAGCAAATCGATAGCATATCTCATGTCCCTCAATATGCCTCCTTTTATAAATTTTCAGGTCAATGGACTATTACTGATTCGGTAATTGTAAAAGATTTTTCGGGTAATGGTAATATTGGTTTCAATGCTTCTTCAACTCTGACCCGTTGTAGTTTTTTAATCAAATGTGCATCAGTTGGGTCTACAGGAGTCCAAGGAGGTAGACCTATTTTGAATAATTCTATCATTATGTCTGATAATTCTTCAGCCATTAATGACAATGTCATAAACCCATCGACCTGTAGTCATTCTTGTTTTTTCCAAATGCACTCTAATGACAGTAGCGGAGGAACAAACAATGTATTTGCAGACCCTCAATTCGTAGACTCCGCAAATGGCGACCTTCGCCTTCGCCCAGCAAGTCCTTGCATCGGCGCTGGAACCTCAAGCTAAGTAGTCATGGCACTCAATAAATTGCACAAGAAGGACTTTACCATTGCGATCAAACATGGGTCTGATTCGGGAGCGGTAAAGTTTAAGAAAGAGGCTACAAAGGGAGAACTATTCTTCGACACCGCACAGAATAAACTCTACATCGCACTTACTGATGCGGGTACTTCTGATGCTACTGTTGTGAGTGTTACTCTTGCGTAATGGCTCCTAACATCAGCGAGGATACGAATGTAAAGACACCGCTGGCGTTTTTACTCAAGGTCTTTGGCGGGACCATCTTCGTAGTGTACTCGGCCATGCTGATCTACGCACGGCTCAATACCCTGGAGATGGAGATCCTCCGCCTCAAGCATGAGATGGAGATGAACTCGGAATTTCGCATTAAGTGGCCACGGGGTGAACTCGGTGCATTGCCCGATGATGCAGAGCAAAATATGCGACTCCTGTTTATCGAGAAGCAAGTTGGTAAGCACGAAGATTTAATGGACGAAATCCGCTACGGGACAGCTCGGTGAAATGGGCGAAATACTTCTTATGTTACTTACGGGGGGCGGTAGTACGGCTCTTGGTGCTATGCTCAAAGGTGGCTTTGGAATGCTATTTGAGAATCGCCGTCAAAAGCATGAACTTGAAGTTGCCCGTGAAAGTCGAGCCAATGAAAACTTTCTTAAACTCCAAGCTGAATTGGCTAAAGGAGGTAATAATGAGTTCCGGGATTTTTCTCGTAGAATTATTGCTTTTATCGGTATTGGCACTTTGTGTCTCTGCATCTTGCTCTGCACCGCATTTCCGCAAGCCGAGTTCCTCTCCATCACTAATGCGCATGGAGAAGGAAGAACCGAATTACTCTTTGGAATCGTCTCATGGCCAGCCAGCCAAGACCCAATCACGCTATCGAGTGGACACCTGGCATACATGGGGCAAACAGCCCTTATGGGAATCCTCGGCTTTTATTTCGGGCCATCGCCTCACAGAAGATAAATGAATATGATTGATCGGGTATCAGTTGCCGGAATGAGTGGAACAGCCGCCACCTTTGGCTTATCTACTCTAGACTCCTTCCTAGGCATAGCAGTTGGTGCGGTGACCCTCGTCTATATGTCGATCAAGCTTTACCAAGAAATCCGCAGAAAGTGAAGACTGTTGCGTTAAAGAACCCAGGCACGGGTGAATTTACGATGATGCAGTTGACAGGCTTTGGCTCGATATCTGCGGACGATCGTTCGCAGTACACAAGGGACTCGGATTTTACTAATTACCAGGTAACCGCAAGCGATACATTCGGTACAAAGGTAAGTCTTGGTAATATTAAATCCAGCGTAAGTCTGCACGATACACGGCTCGATACGCTGGAGGATACATCGGTTGGCATCGTGGATGGTGGCCGAGCCGGAATTATTCATGTCGAGGCAAATTCTATCGATGGAGGTAGTGCATCGATATGAGTATAAGAAGAATTTTTCTAAGGCGCGATACAGCGGCTAACTTTGCCAGTACCAACCCCGTCCTTTCCGAAGGTGAACCTGGTTTTCAAACAGACCCAGGTAATCAGATTCTGAAGATCGGTGACGGTGTCACAGCGTGGAACTCGCTAGCACAGTTTCAAGGGCCACAAGGCGTGGCGGGGCCAACGGGTGCAACAGGCGCTCAAGGGGCCACAGGAGCCACAGGTGCTACAGGCCCTCAAGGCCCAGCAGGTGCGGACGGTGTGTCTATACACTCTTATACAAAGGTTAACCTTCCTCTTAATGGTACAGCGGGTGACAACGCCCTAGTCACCGATGGTACAATTAGCGGTACACCTACTATGTCTTACTTCTATAACGGTAGTTGGTACAGGACTTTTGATAACTCGGTAATCACTAACCAAACAATCGATCTATTCATACTAGCTGGTCAGTCGAATGCACACGGTCACGCTGATGTATCTGATCTAACATCTGCACAGGCTACACAAGATGGGTTATTCTATACATCATGGCATAACAACACTTCAAATGCTGAATCCACACAGAACTACTCTACTTGGGCAACATCGCTAGTGGCTGGTAGTACCAAGGGAGATAGTAATAACTTAGTCAACTCACCTAACTTCGGCCCTGAACTTGGATTTGTTAGTCGAGCCAATGCAATCAGTCTTACCACGCAGCCAATAGGTATTCTTAAATACGCAGTAGGGGCAACCACCTTGAACGCTGGTACATCACTTTCCGATTGGGATACCACCGCAACGGGGACAGGGGAGGGCGATTGTTATCGTGGATTATTATCTGCATTATCAGATGCCACCACAAAGCTAACCAACGCTGGATACTCTTGGAATTTTAAGGGAATGATATGGTGGCAAGGCGAGAGTGGTGCTTCGGTTAGTGGTTTAAATACTTTAATTTCCGCAGTACGAACAGTCCTTGGCAACTCGTACAATGTATCTAACAATTCTCAGTTTCCTGTCGTCATTACGAAGATCGGATATGGTACGGATTTAACGCCTGTAGCTAATGCAGATGCGTATGTCGGAATCGTAGATGCCGCAACTTACGGACATAGTGCTTCGCAAAACCATGTAGGTCGAGCGGCTGAAGGAAGTTCAGACACTAATAGTAACGGCGTAAATGATATGTTTGATATAGGTGAGGCATTTGCTGATGAGATGCAACTTGCGATCAGCGGTTCCACTAACGCCGCTTGGGACCCATCTTCAATTACGACTCGCTTGTGGCTCGATATGAACGATCAGACGACCTTCACTTCATCGAGTGGTAATGTCACACAGATCGCAGATAAGTCGGGTAATAACTACACCTTTAACGCCGCTAGTGGTAGTACGCTAACAGCCGTTAATCTATCACAGAACAACAAAAATATACTGAGGTTTGATAACAACTCGGATGCGACTTCTTACACAAGTATAGCTTTTAGTCCTACCGCAGTTCATAAATGGTTCTTTGTAGTTAAGGTAACAGCGTCTGATACTCACGATGCACTAGTTACATTCACTAAGAACAATCCAACCCTACAGATGATACTTTTCAATCTTAGTGGTAATGGAGTGTTCTCTGGCGATTGGTACATGAGTCCGGGTTCACATTTAACAGGCAACTCGACCAACCTATTAAATCAATGGGTCATGTTATCTATTGAACTTGATGTACCTAATACTAGAGCGACTGCTTCTTTAAACGCTACCGCTTATAACACTAATGTTACGCAGTCAGGTTTGTCCACGATGGGTACGGGTAGTGTTCGATTGAACGACTATCAGAACAACGCAGACTCAGATTGGGGAGAAGCGATATTTGTAGAAGATGCAACGCAGTCAAACTCCGATAAGATCGAAGGATACCTCGCACATAAGTGGGGACTAACAACAGACCTTCCTTCTAATCATCCGTATAAAACAATCGCACCATGAGCAGATATCGATCATACGGAAAACTAGACGATCCATTCGTGACGGAAGGGGATGTATTCTTCCAACGAATGAACAGTCGCTTGCGTCCGAACCAACTACAGGCTGGTGAGGTTGCGTTGTCGCAAAATGGGAGGATGGACAAGGATGGAGGTTGGCAGCCACGCAAGGGCTTAAAGACATTTGCGGGTGCAATCACTATCAATGCGGATGCAGTACGATTACCATTCCCGATTCTTTCTGCGGAAAGAGCGAGTAATATAGTAACCCTTGTTCTAGCGGATACTCCGAATAATGCTTTCCTCCCAGGTGAGAATATTACGATAGATGGCGTTCCTTTTACAGGAGATACACCTAATGGAACAGTCGCCCTAGAAACAGTTAATTACGCTAACAAGCTTATAACTTATCCATCAAGTGGGGTAGATGAAGTGTTTAGTATTACTGCGAGTGATGAGCCTCTCGTTTCGCCCGGTAATTCGATTGTTACAGTACTTGATTTTACGATCAATGACGAAGGAGCCAATGAAGTTTATGGGGCAACTGCATACACCTTAGTTGGTGATAAACAGATCGATTCATATATTTTTACGGCAACTAATAATGTCTGCCAAATAATCCGACTACGGGATAGAACCGAGTACAAGGTTCGATACCCATCTAGTAACGAGATAAATGCTCGATGCGAATTGGTACAAGCATTCGACAAGATATTTATTTTTCGTGGGGATAAGACTACCATGTTCATGGAACCAAGCTTGACCACGATAGATGTGACAGGCGCATTGAGGTCTAACCAAACGATTACAATTACCGCAGTTGCACACGGACGGGTCGTTGATGATTATGTTACCATTGCGGGGTTGAGTAGTTGGTCAGCAGATGGACAGGGTGATCCAAATGGAGTGTATGAAGTTAAGTCAGTCCCCGATGCAGATACGCTCACAGTTACCTTTGTTAATACAGGAGGGTCTTCTCATACCTATTCAACTTCTGCCGCTCGGATCGAATATTTTAATGACTTTGAGTTGGTTGACTCAGGAGACTATACTTACCCCGACCATATCCAGGACAATCAAGTAGTTGTAGATGCGGGTGGGGTTGTAGCTTTTAATGAAACTGCTCACGGCTTGATCGTTGGGGATGAATTAGAGTTAGTTGATGCGACCTCTCCAATTGATTTACATATCGGAAAGAAGATACGAGTTTCCTCAGTAGTCGATGATGATAATTTTAAATTTGTACTACCAATAACTGAAGTACTAGATACTGATAATAAGTTTATCCGACTAGCAAAGAAGCGGGTAATTAGTCACCTCATTCATATGCCCGCATCTCCATTTGCTGTATTAAACCAGCAACGATTATGGATGCCTTACTTCTTTACCAGCGACACTACTCCCACGCGCCGGAAGTTTACAGACGAGTTAATTGCAACAGATATTCTTGACTATAATACTGTGGACCCAATTGGTCAGAACTTTCGTATAGCCAGTGGAGGGGACGATTTTATCGTAGGCATAGAACCATTTTCTGAGGATACGATTTTAGTGTTCTGTCGGAAAAGTATTTACCGGTTAGGTGGAACGAGTGGATCTCTTGCGGATTGTAACCTTAGTGTAGTAACTCCTGAGCTTGGATGTGCCGCTCGTAGGACAATTATCCAGGTTGGTAACAAGGTTTACTTTCTTAGCGATAATGGAATTTTTGGATTAGAATATCTTGATGAATATAACTTGCGAGGCTTAGAACTTCCATTATCCGAAGCAATTAATCCAACTATAGCTCGTATCAATACCGATACTATCGATAAAGCAGTTGGTCGCTACCATGACAATAGACTTTGGTTCGCAATACCTGTGGATGGAGCAAGGGAGAATAATATGCTTATTGTTTACAACCTTCTTAACCAAGGGTGGGAAAGTATAGACCAAGTAAATAGCTTAGACTTCAATATCCGTGACATGATTGTGGCCCAGGAAGGTGCAAAAAATAAACTTTATATAACCACCACGGAAGGTGGCGTACATGAGGTTGATGGATTTGATGGAGGTGATCAAATATCTGTATCAGCTGGGGTGAGTATCCCTGAGACACTTGATATTAATAGTAAGCTAGTCTCCCGCGAGTACGATGCCGACACCATAGATCGTAAGAACTTTGCCCGTGCTGAGTTACATATTAAATCAGCAGATGGATTAGTAAGTGATGCAGATATATCATTTGTCACTACCGATCCCGATGGGTCTAGGGGTAATACAAGTATACGCGAATTACTTACCCCTAATGCCGACCTACCAGCGGGGGAGGATGCGAGTCTAAGAACTCGCATACGACTACGCGGATTTGGATGTACTACAACCGTAACACCCACAGAAGGCCGACCAATTGTACGAGCCATTAAACTCGATGCGCGAGTTACAGATCGATCAACCACTTCAATAACTTAAATAACATGGCTATATTAAATAATCCCGAAGACTTTATATCCGGCGAAAATGTAACTGCCGCAAAGCTTAACAACTTGGTGGATGGTGCTACTTTCTTAGGTGGTGCTGGAGAAGCAACTGACGGTTCCACCCTAGAGGTAAATGATGGCGAAGGGGGGGATGGTTCCCTTCGTGTAAAAGATGTAGGTATAACCACCGCCAAACTTGCAGATGGTGCGGTAAGCACTCAGAAGATTGCAGATAGTGCTGTAACGAGCGGTAAGATTGCAGACGGAGCAATCATAGCATCGAAGATCGCACCAAGTGCGGCTTCTGCGATTATGCCACCCGGTGGATTAATTCCTTATGCTGGTGCAACAGTACCAAGTGGTTGGTTACTGTGCGATGGCGGTACGATTGGAGATGCAAACTCAGGCGCCGGTAGTGAAAGTGCAGACTACGAAACCCTATTTGATCTAATCAAAACACTTTATGGTAATACGGGTACGAAAGTTTTTGCCAATGGCGATATAGTATCTTTGCCCGACCTAAGAGGACGAGTAGTTGCGGGATTGGGTGGTAGTCTGATTGATACATCTGCTACTGTAAATGGTGCTGTAACAAATTCTACTTTTGTAAATTTAGATGGAAACTTAGGGGGTACTATAGTACAGGGGATGGCAGTATCCGGAACGGGTATTGGCTCAGGTATAACTGTTCAAATAGTTACGAGTCAGAACAGTATTCATCTATCTTCTGCTGTAACCTTATCAGATGGTGTACGATTAACTTTTGCAAATTCAGAATCTCTTGGAGATACAGGCGGAGCGAAGACACACCTCCTTACATCCGCAGAATCGGGACTGCCTGAACACACTCATAGAGTTTATATAGATTACGACCGAGACGGAAACACTAATGATACACCATCAGGTGGTAATATAGGAACTGTTCTTGAAACGACACAGGGAGTAAATGGCGGACCACAGGATGCATCCTCCGCCCACAACAATGTCCAGCCAACCATCATCCTTAACTACATTATAAAGTATTAAGATGGGCAAACTCCGCACAGACTTAATCCGCAAACTCAAGGGACTAGCTCCCTTCGAGCAAATCATGGGACTCTATGAAGACCCAGCGGACTTTAGTGCGGAGATGAATAACTACCTAGTCGGAGGCTTAGTCATCAGTACCCCGACCATGTTCGTCATGGCAAAACCCGTAGACTCTAGCACAACCCCCGTTGGTCAATGGTACGCTAAGAATCCTGACGCTTGGTATGTTCGATGGTTTGCGGGGGAGGGTGCATTACAAGCAATTATGGATAGCGTACAACCACTTGAGAAGGTGATGTTTAAACGGGTAAAGGAGCGGGGAGAAAGCGACCTACGCACCTACAAATGGAATAGACTTTATAGCTTACTAAACAGGAGAAAATAACTATGGGAAGTACAACAGTTGAAGCACCACCCGAAAGAGATTATTCGGAAGAAACAAGAGAGACCTTGGAATCGCAAATCGCACTAGCTCCTCAGCTTTATGCGAGCGAGGCACAGTTCCGTCCACAATACGCAAACCTTGAAAGAGGCATACAGCTAGAGCAACTTGGGCTTGATCCAAATATGGGTCTGCTCGATGCGTTCCGACAAATTAGTGCCGCTCAGAAGGATATTCAATACGACTCAACAGGTGCAGATATAGACATGATCCGGGAGTTGGGTCCCGAACTTGCCGAAGCACAACGAGCCGCTGATCCCGAAGCAGATGCACTCCGCCAAGCAATCATGGCAGATGCCATCGAGGGTATGGAAGCAGAGGGCGGAATGACCGAGGATGAGTCAAGAATGGTAGACCAACGAATTTTAGAAGGAGCCAC
>Ga0181402_1000618_pt1 | contig 13216 bp, 11 predicted proteins | sample 25SPOviralmetaG_FD_130131 | JGI IMG/M metagenome (GOLD analysis project Ga0181402, IMG submission 130131) | Marine viral communities from the oligotrophic San Pedro Time Series (SPOT) site, San Pedro Channel, CA, USA - 25 SPOT_SRF_2011-08-17 | ecosystem: Environmental > Aquatic > Marine > Strait...
ACCACCATGATTATCATCTTTATCCGTGCACCATGAACGCATAACAACGACTTTTTCTTTTGTACTAGTAACCATCCACCCTACTTCTTGGCACACGGCCAACGGCGCTTCTAAAATATCTTTGATAGGAAGCCAACCAGTTTCTGTATCACGAGCATCGAGCCACGTCACACGGACCATTGGGACTTTCTTAATGTCGAATGCCATATTTGTCATTGCACATTATACGAAATTTGCCTATAATTGAACTAATTATATAATTATAATTCCTCAAGTTTATCCAACTTGCCCCCAATATAAAATATTGATATAACTTAGGAGATTATGTTTAAAAAATTATTTAAAAAAATCAAAGATGTTGCTGGAGATATTGCCCCGTATGCTGGGCTTATAGCTTCAGGTTTTGGTTTAGGTCCTTTATATTCAACTTTAATTGGTGCTGGAGTTCCTTTAATTGCTGGTCAAGATGCGGGTAAAGCCATGGCTGGTGGATTAGGTGGATACTTTGGAGGTAAGACTTTTGGCAGTAAAGGTGCTGGCACATATGTGTCACCTTTGGATATTATAAAAGGTAAAAGTATTAATTTTGGTGGTACAGGTGGAGCTGACAGTGCAAGAAAAATTGCATTAGATAGATTAAAAGGTGCAGCTCAATTTTCTGGTTTAGATGATGATAATCCATTTAAATATGCTCCTGGTGTGTTTGGTGGTTTAGGAATTGGTGCAGGTCTTGGATTATTTGACAGTGAACCGATGACCGAAAATGCTCGTTCAAATTTTATTTATGATGAATCACAAAACACTTTAGACGATATTCAATCAGGATTTTTTCAACAAGCTAAAAACTTTGATAGAATACCTAATTTACCTGGAGGTATAGAAGACTATCTTAAAAGCATTGGTTTATTAGCTAATGGGGGTAGATCATTTGAGGATGGAGCTGGCACTTACAATGATATGTTAGGTAGAAATATGACTAAAGAAGAAATGACAACGTATGCTGCTCCTCCACCCGATCCTAATAATCCTGAAGATTTAAAATTAATACTTAACAACATGGTATTTCGTAGATTAAATGATCCTAAAAGATTTGATGAGCAAAGATTAAGATACGGTGACAATGATGAAATGTTGCGTATGTATAGGTTTAATTTAGATCCAGATGAATCAAACGCGATAGCTAAAGAACTTGCAAAGAGAACTGGTGTGACAAGTGACAGTCCTGAGTTTGAAGAATATAGAAATATTATTTTTGATGAATCACTTATGATTGGCGGTAAACAAGATAAAGAAAAAAGAAAACTTTTTGGTTTATTTGCCGAAGGGGGCATAGCGCAACTTGTTGATCCTAATTTAGTAGGTGGGGATAGAATAAATCCCACTGGCGGAAGAATAGTTGGTATGGGTTCTGGTAGAGAAGATTTATTAGAAGGTGAAATTGTTGATCCAAACTCTGGTCAAACGCAAGAGATACGAGTAAGTAATAATGAACATGTAATACCTGAGTATGCTTTATTTGCAATGGGTGGAGGCGATACAGAAAAAGGTCAACAGATTATGGATAATTTAAGAGAAAAAACAAAACCTATGGCTGAACAAATGGGTTATGATTTTCAAGGTGCGGAAGATGGTTCGATGAATTATGCTCCAATTATGGCACAAGATGGAACACAAACTCGCGGACCTAATATGGATATGAGAAAAATGATAGAAAAGTTAATGGCTCAAGGTAAATCAATTGAAGAGATTATGGCAATAATTTCTAGATTAAACACAGATAGCCAACCAAAAAAACAACAAATGTCAATGATGGCTGCTGATGGTATGGAGACAAATACTCCAGACCCTATGATGACCGCAGGTTTAGGTTCAGTAGTAAAAGGTCTTGAAGATGCACAACAAATGAGTAGGATGATAAAATAATGGCTGAATCACAAGTAATTACTTACGGAAAACCCGAGTTTATTGAAAAAGCACAACAAGATTTAATTAATTCTTTAAATCAGTATATTTCAAACGTACCAGATCTTCCAGAAAAATCAATTATTGGGTTATCTGATACTCAACAAAGCGCAATTGATAAATTAAAAGCTGGTTTAGGTGCTTATAGCGGAGCTTTTCCCGCAGCTTTAGAACAAGCAATGAAAGGAACTACTGATTATTTAACTCCTGGAGCAGATTATTTAAAACAATCAACTGAGATGAAGTTTGATCCTTCAAGTGCTGGTCAGTACATGAATGAATATCAAAAGTATGTTATTGATGAAATTAATAAACAAGCTGATTTAGCAAAAGTAAAAGCTGATTCCGAAGCAACAATGAGAGGAGCTTATGGGGGAAGTAGGGCAGAGGTAGTTGACACAGAATTAGAAAAAGCTAGATTGTCATCAATTGGACAAGCTCAAAGTACAGCACTAGATAAAGCATTAAAACTTGCTTTAGGCTCTTTTGGGACTGAACAAAAAGCAAAACAAGTAGCTGGTCAATTAGCTCCTTATTACACAAGTGCAGCCACAAAAGAACAAAGCAGTCAAATAAAAGATATTTTAACTCCAGCAATTCAATCTCAACAATATGATTTACAAGGTATTTCAGCTCTTTTAGGAGCGGGTGGATTAGAACAAGCTGCAATAAAAGAAGCGGGAGACACAGAATATCAAAATATTCTTGCTGCACAAAATAGACCTTTACAATTATATGGAGCTTTCTCTGACATAATAAGTGGTTTACCTTCTCAACAAGGGTATCAAATACAAGATACTTACGGTTCAACGTCTTCGCCTTTTCAAGATGTATTAGGCGCTGGGGCTGCTATTCTAGGTGGATCAGGCATTTTTAGTAGAGATGGTGGATCAATGAACAAGGGAATAATGGCTTTAAAACATGAATGATGTAAATCAAAATTCAGATTTATTTAATTTTGACTTTAGCAATGCTGGTTCAACTTTTTCTAAAAATTTAAATGAATTTACAGATAATGTTTCTGCTATCGGTAGTTTTTTAACGCAAGATACACCAGCTGAAAAAGCAGATTTTATAAAAAATAATTATCAAACTTTTACTTTGGATCAACTTAACGATGCTGTGAAACAAATGAATACAGGTGTGTTAAGTTTTAATGCTAATCACGATGAAATAGTAAGAAATTTACAAGGAAGAATTGCAAATCTTACAAGCAATAATATAGTTCCTGGTGCAAACATTAGTAATGATACAGTAAGTAACAATTCTCCAGACTCTATAGTAAACCCTACATTAGCTTCAACAGCAAGTCAATTTGCACCAATAATTACTGATTCTACTCAATATGATTTATCAACAGATAAACAAAAAAATAAATATGAAGAAGCAAGTAATACTCCCGATGTTGATGAAAAAGCTTTTAACGAGTTTATATCAGGTAAGTTTAAAGGTAATGAAGGAACTCAAGGTGCAAGGACTGAAGTACAATTAAAATCAGCTTTTAATCAATTACGAAATGATGAAGCTGAAAGAAGTTTTGAATTTCTTAAAGGTCAAGAAGGTAAAATGACAGATGAAGAAAAGAAAAACAGAGTTGCAAGTTTAACAGAAGAGTTAAAAGAATCAATTGGTTATGATGAAAAATTAGATAAAAATATGTTATTGTTTAAATTTGGTGTTGACTTACTAAATGCTAGATCAAATAGAACAAAACCTTTACCTAAATTTCTCGACGCTGTAGCTCAAGCCTTGGCTCCTACCTCACAGTATATTATGGAACAAAAAGCACAGAAACAAAATGATTTAAAAGAAATTGGTTTAACTGCTTTTAGTTTAGTAAAAGAAGAAGATGATGCAGCGCAAAAAAGATTTGAAGAAGATCCTCGTTTTGCTTCTGCTGTTATGGCAATTGATTATGATGACGCGGGTAATAGATCTGGACAGACCTCATTTTTTAAACCTATTATGACACCTGCTGAAGCTACTTTTTATTCTAATTTTAAATACCCTGAAACAATTGGAGGACAACCTGTACCAGCAGAGTTAGTAGGTAAACAGATGTTTACTATTACACAAACTCCTGGCGCAACTGATCAAATATATACAAGTGGTTTAGTTGGTAAAGATTTAAAAGCTTTACAAAAACACACTGAAACCTTACGATTTCTTAAACAAGGATTGGATAACACATCACTTGTTTTAGGTATTGGGGATAAATATGAGCAACAAGGTAAATCAGTTTATGGTCCATCCTACAATGTAAGAATATTTTCAAAAACTCTTTCAGAAATTTTAGATGAGGGCTCGAATACTTTTGCTGAATTTTTTGGCCAAGGGGATAAAGCTAAAGCAATTAAAGAAAAAATTGCGGGTAAATCAAATTTAGATCAACAACAGATAATTTTAAACGAACTAGGTGTTGACATGGATTACAATCAGTTGGTGTCAGTAGCTAATGATCAAAAAAATGCTATCATTCAAGAAATTTATAGTAGTGGATTAAGTAATGAAGAAAAAGAATCTGAAGCATCTAAAGTAGCTCAATATTATGGTCAGTTTCAACAAGATTTAAAAGGTGATCCAGATCTTGATATTATAAAAATTTTAGAAACAACGCAAACATTTGCCTTTGCAAGATATTTGCAAGGATCAAACAGACTACTTAAAGACGTTATTCAACAAGCAAATAGTATTGTTCGTTTAGGTGGATTTACAAACTCTAATGAAAAAACAATGAACAGATACAAACAATTTCTTGATTATTTTACAAGAGAATACAATGAAGAGTTACAATATGTTTTAGATGGACAAGAGTACGAGCAACATAAAATTAGAATAGCTCCTGATGGTTTATCTTTTACGGGTGGTTGGAATCCTTTAACAACTGATACAGGTTCTGCTAGTTCATCTGCTCAAACATCAAATTATTTTAATAATGAAAAGATTGACAAGTTAGATGGTTTTGTTGATCCTGAATTATTAGAACAGTTAAGGAATTAATATGCTTACCATACAAGAGTTATCAGAAATAAGAGAACAAGCACTTAAAAAACAATCTGCTCCTCAAATGCAAGATGGTGATGATACATTTCTTCCAAAAGATTCTAAGCTACCAAAATTTTTAGGATTTACTCAAGCTGCTGAAAGCACAACAGGCACAACAAGATATGATCCTAACAGACATAAAATGCCTTTTAATGATTTTAGAAATAGCATGTCGGATATTATTAGAAATGGTTTAGCTCAAGGCAAAACTCAAGGTGAAATAATGGAAGCTACAGATCAGTTTCAAAGTTTAGTTGGCTATACTGATGCTGAAATGAATCCTAAATTAATAAGTGGTAAAGAAATTACTTCAGATCAATACAACACAGCAATGGTTAATCCTTTTCCAGCATTAAAACTTATACTTGGTTTAGGTGGTAGTGTTGGTGGAACAGTAGGAGGTGCGGTAACTGGAGCAAGATTAGGGATGTTTGGTGGTCCAGCGGGAGCCGTAGCTGGTTCAGTAATAGGAGGTACATTAGGATATCTATCTGGCTTAGTTGGTTATGAAAAAATGTTAGACAATTTAAATAGTAAGGGCATGCTTTATACTCCTACATATAATGAAATTGGAGAGTTTTTAGGATACAATCAAGGTATTGACAGACCTTCTCAAGAAGAATTTAAAAAGTATTTAGCAAAAGAAGCTACAATCGATTTAGCATTTGGCACAGCATTTGGTTTCTTTAGGCCTGCTGTTAATGCACTTAGACCAATTGGTAGAAAATTAGTAGGTGTAGGAAAACAAGAAACAGCATATGCGAGGCAAGTACAAGATGTAACAGGTATAGCTCCTTCTTTAGCTGATGTGTCTAAATTTGAAATTATGAGAATTATACCTAATGCACTTGGTAAAATTCCTTTTTTTGGATCAGGTGTAAAAAGAGCGTTTGGTGAAACACAAAACAGATTTATGGAGGCATCAAAAAGTGTTTTTTACAATGGACCGTCTTTTAATTTAGCTGAACTTGGTCATGACTTATCAAAAGTAAGAGATAATATTTCTAAAAAAATTATTCAAAATGTGTCAGGAAAGTATGATACTTTCTTTAATACAATAGGTAATAAAACTGTTTTAGATATTAGTGACACAATTAATATTGCAAAAGCACAACTTAAAAGAATAGATGAAATTTCTGCTTTAAACCCAGCAGTGGCAAGAACTCCAATGTATGAACAGCTATCAAGACTCGCACAGTCTCCTCAACAAATGATTAATGGTGAGACGTGGAAAGAAACAAGAACAGCGGTTAATGATTTAATATATCAGTATGGAGCAAAAGGCACAGCACAAACTGGTAATGTAGCTCTTCGTGATGCTCTATATGAAGTATCAAAAGGATTAGAAAAATCACTTGGTAAGTATGCTGATGGTTCTACCATTGGCCCTCAACTAAAAACTTTATTAAAAGACGCAGATCAATCTTACTCTGATATGGTAACTTTGTTTGGACAACCAGCAGCAAAAGCTTTGGGTGCAGATTCAAAATTTGCTTTTCAAGCTTTAATGAAAGCACCTGGAAGTATTGAGTCAGACAGATTATTTAATGTTGTATTTAGAGATTTTCAAAGTCCTGACGCAGTTAAATCAATGAGACGTTTAATGGGTGATGAGATGTTTGCAAAAGGGGTTAAAGCAAAATTACTATCGACTTTTGAAGATTCTTTTATTTTAGGTAAACAAGATAAGCCAGGAATTTTAGATTTTGATTTAAATGTATTTAAAAATTTTGATAATCTTACTTTTGATTCAAAAAGATTTAAACGTCTTTTAGGTTTAGATCAAATGGGTAAATCATTAGAAGTAAAAGGTTCTGCTTTAGAAGAAGCTTTAAATATTGCTGGTAAAAATATTGAAATACCTGATGCTAAAAAACTTTTAGCATTTGCTAATGCAGCAGATACTTTCTTTAATGGTAAAAATTTAAATATGTCACAATTCTTAGCAAGAAGAACAATGTTAGGCGGTGCTAGCGCATTTGCAACTGCTGTATTTCCTATTGCTGGAGGAGTTGCTTCAGGAAACATACCTTTGACTTTATTGGGCATAATAATTGCACGTAAAGGAGGTTATTTAATTTCATCACCAATGGCACTTGATGCAGCAACAAAAGCAATGGAAGCTAGTGCTAAATCTGCTACAAATATTTTTGTAAAACCTGGATTAAAAAGACCTTTACCAATATCAAATAGATATGCATTGGAGGCTATTGAAACTTTATATAAACAATTTCCTGAATTACCGGGAGAACTTGATAATGAATTTAACAGACTACAAGCACAGACAAATGAAAGTGATCCGTTAGCCAAGGATTTATATTTGCAATCGCAAGAACAATTAGATAGTTTAGGTACAATGGACGCTGTTGATCAATATTTAGATAAAAGATACCGAGATAAAGGATTAATTGTTCCTCAAATATTTGGTACACAGAAAGAAGCACCGCAGTCAATTGAACCTACGAGCTTTGAAGTACCAGCAGAAGCAGTGGCTCCTGATGTAGGTACCGTAGCTGAAATTGAAACACCACAAAAATTAAACCCACAATCTAGACTTGCATTAGCTGGAGATGATCCCTTGATGCGAGCGATAGCAACGGAGTCAATCTAATGGCTGTAATAATTGGAAGACCAGGAAACCCTGATAGGTACGTTTATAATCCTAGTAATCCTAGGGATACATCAAATAAAGTAGAGCCTGACAGAAGTCCCGCTCAATTACCTAATATACCTGATAATCTTATTACAAATGAAATGAGATTACAAAATATTATAGACAATAAAGATATTTATAAAAATCAGCCTTCGCAAGAAAGACCTGGAATGAATGTTTATCAGGATCAAGTGCAAGATTTTAGAACTTCTACACCTGAAGCTATGCAAACATACGCGGACCGTTTTCCGTTAACGCAGTTTATGATGACTGCACCAGAAAAAATAGCAAGAAGCACAATGTTAGGTAATGTGATATCTTCAATTGGTAATAGATACAATCAAGCAAAAGACTTTGTTGGTGGCCTTTTTCCAGGTGATAATACTATGTTAAACAATTTAACAGAGGATTTTGCTGGTTTACGTAATATAAAAAATGATGCCTCACAAATGTTTAGAGATCTTACTCCAGGTACATCTGAAATGAGAGATTATTTTGGCGTAAAGAAAAATAATTCAACAGATATAGCTGAGACTGTTTTTGATAAGGAAACATTAGATCAAGGTTCTAATATGGGAGAAGAACAATTTTATGGAGGTAGATCTCCAATAGATGAAATGTTTGCAAACAGTGGTATTGCTTCTCAACTATTTGGTAAACAATATAGAGAAGAGGGTATGAGAGGTTTTGGTAATAACGTTGCTAAGGTAAATCAGAGCCTTGATCAATTACAAAATCAACAAGAAAATTTTGGAAAAAATATTAATGCAGCATTGGATGCAGTTTTAAAAAGACAAGGAGTAATTAAATGAAACTTAGTCCTTTAAATATTACTGCAATAGGTATTGCGACTGTAACTGTAATTTATAGTTACGGAATGTTAGTTACAAGAGTTATGGCTAATGAAAATAAAATAAAAGATTTAGATATGCTTCGCATTGATGCAAGGTTATCTGTTATTGAAGCTAATGTTGTTTCAATAGATGATAAAATTGATCAATTAATAGATTAATTCTAACCAAGAATTTTCTTTAATTAATTCAAAATATTTCCACGTACAAAACTCATCACTAAAATCACCAAATTCATTTATACGACAATCACGTAAAAACGTTTGATATGGTGAATGATAAATATAAAGATAGGCACACCCTACAATTGTCAAACAAATTACAATGATTTTAAATAATTGTAACACTTGATACAGTACCAATATACATCTTTTTTATAAGCTCCTTTTTGCCAAGCTAACATTAAATCTTGAATGTAAATTCTATTGCATCGTTCACAACATTTTTTCATTTTTTAATGTTAAACATGTCTGTTTCTAAGCACCAAGAATCAAACCAAAAAGCTTGAACGCCAGATTGTAAGGCAGCTTTTTCCAACTCTCTTTCATTCTTTACTCGTTTCATTTGACACTCCTCCTCACTAAACCAAACTTCTGAAGTAGTTTTAACACTAGGCCACCCTTGAACACTTAACATTGTTATTAACAACCATATTTTTATCATTGAGATAGTTTATACAAGATTTTAGTAATTGAATATCATCTTTTGCAATACCTAAAATAAGATTACACCTATTACAAAGCATACCTCGAGGTAGAATATTCGCATTATTTTTAAAATCTTTTTTTGAATATTGATGATCATGATCAATAACCATTTCTTTTTCCCAATCAGGAGCATTCTTTTTGGCTCTAACTGGTGCTTTTTCATAGAATTGTTTGTTACATATTTTGCATTGACACTTTTGATTTATCCACCAATCAGCTACATTTCTACCCCATAAAGATTGTATTTTACTATATCTAACTTTTATTCGTCCTGAGATAGTTTTCTTTAAATTTTCTATATATTTTATTTGACTTTTATTATGAGCCATCCGCCCTTTGTCCGTGTTCCGATACCTTGCCATTCTTTGATTTTTAATCATTAGCTTCTCCCCAATTATCTCCAAGAGCAACATCAACTTTACTTGGTACTTTTAAATTTACAGAGTTTTCCATTATCTCAATAATTTTCTTTTGATCTTTTTCGGAGCCAACAGAAAAATCAAGCTCATCATGAATTTGAATAAGGGGTAATAAACCTTCAGAGGCTAGATCTACCATTGATTTTTTTGTTTGATCTGCTGCTGAACCTTGAATTAATCTGTTAAGCGCCCGAAAAGTACCCGCGCGTTTTATTTGATTGAAGCCAGTACCATATTCTAGTTCTGCTGCCTCCCTCGGTAGTGGCTTGAAAACACCCCATTCAGTGGGAACATATAAATTAAATCGGCATTTTCTTCCCATTATCGTGCGAATAAACCCATATTTTTCTGCTCTGTTAGTAGCAATATCAATCAATTGTTTTACAAAAGGTACTCTTGAATGATACTTATTAAATAATTGTTTTGCATCGCTAAGTTCCATGCTTAGTTCACCAGATAACTTTTTAATCCCCATACCATAAGATAAACCAAGATTAATTGTTTTTGCTGTTTTACGATCTATCTCAGCCATGTCAGCGATCTGTTGATGAAAGTCTGTTTTAGGATCTTGAAAAGCTTCAACAACATCCATAACACCATATAAATTTTTACCATCTACTTTTACACTTGATGCAAAGTGTGTCATTATTCTCGGTTCTTGCTGTGAATAATCAAACGCACCCCACTTCTCTCCCTCTTCAGGAAGAAATAAAGATCTTATTATGTTTGATACTTCTGGATTACGTGCTGGCATTTGTTGTAAATTAGGATTACGCATAGATATTCTACCTGAAACAGTACCACCCATATCATTACGCAACTGATTTATGCTTGCATGTATTCTACCTTTATAAGAATGTTTTTTAATAGTTTCTATAAATGTGGTTCTCGCTTTATTAATTTCACGTAATTGAACAACTTTTTTTGCAAGATCAGAGCGATGATTTGAAAGAAAGTCTTTATCAAATTTAGGCTGACCAGACTTCTCAGTGCGTTCGTATGGAATTTTCTTCGCATCAAAAGCTCGACCAATAGCACGCGCATTGAAAGGATCAATTGCAACGCCTGTGTCTTTAATGATGTAATCAAGTATCTTTTTCTCTCTTCGTAATAAATCTTTTTCTGACTTCTCAGCTTGTTCCAAATCAATTCTAACTCCTTTTGATATCATTTTAAAAATTATAGGTAGTAATTTCATTTCTAATTTATAAACTTCGTCCATCTCTTCTTGCTCAATTAAAGCTGAAAATTTATGATAAAGTTTTAGTGTTAATACTGTATCTTGTTCTGCGTAAGGGCCTACCTCCATAGCTGGTAATTTGTACATTTCTGCTTTAGCATCTGCATTAAACTCTTCAGCAGCTTTATATAACCCCGACTCAGATTTTTTATCATCTAAGTAATCTTTAGATAAATTATTTAAAGAGTAACTAAGTCTATTTTCATCGACCAATGCTCCCATAACCATTGTGTCTCTTATTTCTCCGTGGACCGTGAGCCCCATATGTTGTAGCCAACCAAGATCATAAGATGCATTATGAAATACTTTTGTAGAGTCAGTTGATAATAGTTTTTTAAGAATTCTTTTTAAAACTTTCTCATCAAAGTTTGGACCTACTTCGTGGTTAGTAGGAAAGTAACCTTTCCAACCATCAACAGCAATTGCAACGCCAATAGTGTTGCCATCATTTCTTGACCAACCAGCGCCTAATTTTTTAAGGTTAGGATCTTTTGTTTCTAAATCAATTGATACAATATCTGATTCAAAAACTGCATCAGGTATATTTTCAGGCATAAGCCATTCATGTTGTTTTACAAATTTCATGCGTAAAGTTCCTTAAAAACATACCCGCGATCATTCCGAGTAATAAATAAATTTTTTCTTGCTCTAGTCATTCCTGTATAAAAAACTTTTCGCAAGTCATTAATGTTTTCTCTTAGTGCAGCTTGAGCACTTGGAGATATGTTTGAAAATAAAATAACGTTGTCAGCTTCTCCTCCTTTCACGCCGTAAATTGTATTAACAGTAATTTGTGGTTCTGAGTTTATATTGATGTTACGTTGCATAACTTTTTCAATGTAAGTTCTATCACCCGCATTAATTGTGTCTAATGCTTCATGCCAAGGCCATTCAGTAGCGTATATTGGATCTAACAAACCAAGTTCTTCTATATTATGAACGCTATACTTTTTATCCATGTCTAACTTTTTAAATTGTTTTGCACCTGTCTTTAAAAGACCTCTTGGTTTATTTTTATTTCTCGTTGACATAAAATTAAATAAATTTTTAATACTATCCGCGTACACTTCTCCACCTTCTTGTAGTTTTTTCCAAGTGTTAATTGCGTAAATAACTTCTTCGTTAATTGAAAGTGTTTTAAATTTTTTATAAAACATTCCATGTCGTCGTAATGTTTGAACTACATTATCTAACATGTAACCACATGTAGCTAAAAAATAATAAGAGCCACCTAAAGTGTAATTTATAAATTTTTCATTATCCAAGTAATGTATACTACCACCTTCGTGGACCGCTTCCCATTGTTTTTGTTCTCTTAATTCTCTGGGTATACGTTCAATAAGCTTTTTTGACTTATCAGCTATCAATTTTGGCACTCTATATGATTTATTTAACACTTTAGATTGACCTTCTAAGTTCTTGAAAAACAAAGATTCTGCTCCAGCCCAGTCAAATATCTCTTGATCATCATCACCAGCAATGTAAACTCTGTCCGCTTGATTAATAAATTTTAAAATCATAGCCCATTGTAAACGAGTAAGATCTTGTGCTTCGTCAACAATAACAACTTTTAATTTTGGAACATGCACCTCTTCATAAACAATTTTTTCAATGCTATCTGTAAAGTCAAACACTTGATTTTTATCTTTGTACTTTTTCAATGTGTCCGCAATAAATTGCAAAGTAAGATATCCTCCATCTAATGATCGTGATACTTTATGAAATGTTTTTAGATCTTGCATTCGTTGTCGTGCCAAGTCAACTAATCGTATATACGGATTATCACTTATACTTCGACCCATCTCATCTACATCTAAATCACCGCGCATATTTATATCCATTGTTATCTTTTGCGATCTACATAATTCTGCAAACTCATACCAATTTTTTGGTTTCATTTTATTTTGTGGTTGAAACCCTCCTATCTTCCAAGCGATGCTATGCAAAGTTTTAAAGTATTCAAATTTTTTAGCGTCGACTTTCAAAAGTTTTGTCGCCCTACTTATCGCTTCGAGTCTGGCTTTGCGAGTGAATGTAAAAAATCCAATGTCTTCGGGTGTACAGTAATCTTGCAACTCCCGTTCTATAATATCAAGAAGAGTTTTTGTTTTACCTGTCCCTGGTGGACCAAATATTTTTAAAGTATTTTTATTTAAATTTTTTAACATTGATCCTCCACTTGTAAGATTGATTGTGCAATGAAGTAAGGTATTTGCGGTACTAAACTATTTCCTAGTCCTTTAAGTCTGTCCACCCTATTGGGTATCCCATGAGCCACTCTACCCAGTTCGGGTTCAGTGTCCCACCAGTTTTGTTCTTGTTGTCCGTGTGCTGCACTG
>Ga0181402_1000621_pt1 | contig 13157 bp, 9 predicted proteins | sample 25SPOviralmetaG_FD_130131 | JGI IMG/M metagenome (GOLD analysis project Ga0181402, IMG submission 130131) | Marine viral communities from the oligotrophic San Pedro Time Series (SPOT) site, San Pedro Channel, CA, USA - 25 SPOT_SRF_2011-08-17 | ecosystem: Environmental > Aquatic > Marine > Strait...
GTAAACTCCAACAGCGTGAAGTAGAAATATCACAACAAGAAGCAGAAAAAAGGTTACTAGAAAGACATCCTGATTTTGACGATGTTAGAAACAGTGATGATTTTCATACATGGGCAAAAGAACAGCCAGAGTCTATCCAAGACTGGATATACAAAAATGCTGACGATGCCGATTTAGCTAGTCGTGCAATAGATTTATTTAAGAAAGATATAGGTATGGAAGTTACTCCTAATAAGATGAAGTCATCTTCTAAAAAGACTAAGTCTGCTGCTGATATGGTATCTACTAAAACAACAAGCGTAGAACCTGCACAGCAAAAGATATGGTCTGAAAAGGAGATTGCTGCAATGAGCATGGCTGAATTTGATAAACACGAAAGTGAAATCAGTGAAGCAATGCAACAAGGCAGAATCATTAAATAACTATAAAACACAGGAGAATATCCCATGGCTCAATTTTTTGAACCCTCAACGGATACTAATGGTAACTTTGCAAACTCTGTCGCTGGACAAACTAATAGTTTTTTCCTACCTTCAATTTATTCTAAAAAGGTTTTAAACTTTTTCAGAAAATCATCGGTAGTCGAAGCTATTACTAACACTGACTATGCTGGAGAAATATCAGCATATGGAGACTCTGTAAAGATTATTAAGGAGCCAGTAATTTCTGTATCAGCGTATACTAGAAATTCTGACACGTCACAAACAATGCTAACTGACCAAGAACTTTCTTTGGTAGTTGACCAAGCTAATGCTTTCAAATTCATCGTTGATGATATTGAAACTAATATGTCTCACGTTAACTTTAAAGAAGTTGCTACTTCATCAGCTGCTTATGCTCTTAAAGATGCATACGATGCTGCTGTTATAGCTGAAATGTTTGCTGGAGTTTCATCATCTTCACCTGACCATGTATTAGGTGCCGACAGTGCAACTGATTTAGCTGCAGGAGTCTTTGATGGCTCTGGTGCTGCTGACTTAGGTGCATCTGAAACTGACCCTCTAGACTTAATGGCTAGAATGGCTAGACTATTAGATGAAGCAAACGTACCTGAAGAAGGCAGATGGTTTGTTGCTAGTCCTGACTTCTATGAAGTACTAGGTCAATCATCTTCTAAATTGTTGTCTGTAGACTTCAACGCAGGTCAAGGCTCAATCAGAAATGGTTTAGTATCAAGTGGTAAACTTCGTGGATTTGATATGTACAAATCAAACAACATTGCTGCAGTATCTAATGCTGCTGGTAAATGTTTGGCTGGACATATGTCATCTACAGCTACTGCACAAACTATTCTTTCAACAGAAGTGTTGAGAGACCCAAGTTCGTTTGGTGACATAGTTCGTGGATTGCATGTATACGGAGCAAACGTCTTAAGAGACGATGCTTTAGTTTCTGCATTCTATGGTATTGACTAATACTAAATTTGGGGAGGTCTTCGGACCTCTCCTTTTTTTATAATTAAAAGGAAAAAAAAATGATGTACGAAAAAGATAAAAAGAAAAAAATGATGAAAGGCGGAATGTCTAAAAAGAAAATGATGTACGGTGGTATGGCTAAAAAGAAAATGATGAAAGGTGGCAGAACTATGTATAGTGCTGGTGGTGATGCTAGTGTAATGCCTAAAGCTACACCTAATTAATCATGAAAGGTGTAAAACATTACAAAAGAGATGGTACATTACATAAAGGTACTTCTCATAAAATGCCTAACGGAGATTTACATACAAATAAAACTCATACTAAAACAAGTGTAAAATTATTTCATTTTAAAGACTTAAGTAAAAAGGCACAAAAAAAAGCTAAAGGAAAAGCATAATGGCTAAAACCTATTTAACATTAACTAATGAAGTACTAAGAGAATTAAATGAAGTAGTACTTACATCATCAAATTTTGCAAGTGCTACAGGAATACAGCAGTTTGTAAAACAAGTTATTAATAAATCTATTAATGATATAGCTAATGAAGAACCTCAATTACCTTTCTTTTCTGCTGGAGTAAGCGGTGGTACTGACCCTTTCTATGGGAATACTACCGTAGCTTCAGTAGCAGGAACAAGATGGTATACTTTAAAAGCAGGAAGCTCAAGTATTATAGATGATTTTGCATCTATAGATTGGGATGATTTTTATATAACAACAATTAATGTTAGTGGGGAAACAGCACCTTTTGTATCTAAAGGATTAAAATTTTTAAGTTTAGCTGATTGGACTAGATATCACAGAGACTCAGAAAATATTGATGATGCAGATTCTCAAAGCTATGGAGAACCTACTTATGTTATTAAATCTCCAGACAATAGAAAGTTTGGTTTAAGTCCAATACCAGATAAAGTTTATAATGTACATTTTTATGCATTTACTAAACCAATAGAATTAAGTGCTTTTGGTGATGTTATAACATTACCAGACCAATATAGTAATCTTATTACAGCTAGAGCTAGATATTATACTTGGCAATTTAAAGAAAGCCCACAACAAGCAGCTTTTGCAATGGATGATTACAAAAGAGGCATGAGACAAATGAAATCAAACTTAATAAATCCTGCTCCTAGAGATATGACAGACGATAGGACTTACTTCTAATGCCAGTATCTCAACCATACGCTATAGCATGTGACGGTGGATTAGACACTAGTGCTAGTCCTTTTGAACTTATTAAACGACCCGGATTTGCCAAAGAGCTAACAAACTTTGAAGTTGATGTCTCAGGTGGCTATAGAAGAATTAATGGCTTTACTGCTTTTGGTGGCAGTGATGCAGCTAGACCTAATAGTGCTAATGCTATTTTAGGTTTACATGTTTATGCTGATGGAGTAATAGCTTCATCAGGAACTAATATTTATTTTAGTTTAGATGGAGTAACTTGGTTACAAATAAATAAAGCTAGTGTAGCTGGTGGTGGAGATAACTTTAGTACCTTTGATGGTCGTAGTGCTTCTGCTAGAACTTCACAAAGCTTTACTCACTTCGTAACTCACGAAGGTGATACACAATATGGTGAAGTAATTATAACTGATGAAGGTTCTGGTGTCAAACCTTTTTATTTTAAAATGACAGGTACAGGAGCATTAAGTAATAGAACTTTTTTTGCTAAAGAAATAACAGTAAGTGGTTCTACCTTTCCTAAATTTTGTACTGTGCATGATAAACATTTAGTAGTTGCTGGTGCGTCTACAGCTCCAAACACTATTTTTTATAGTGGTACAAATGATATAGATGATTTTAGTTCTACTGGTTCAGGTAGTATTGTATTAGATGACCAAGTAGTAGGTATCAGAAGTTTTAGGGATGATTTAATTATTTTTTGTAGAAATAGTATTTATAAGTTGACAAACATCAATAATAGTAGTACAATAGCTATAGAGCCAATAACACAAAACATTGGTTGTTTGGATGGTAAAAGTATACAAGAGATTGGTGGTGACTTAGTTTTCTTAGCACCAGATGGAATAAGAACATTAGCCGGTACAGTAAGAATTGGTGATGTTGAGTTAGGAACAGTAAGTAGAGCTATACAGCCTATTATAAAAAATATAGCAGATGGTATAGGAAGTTTTAATTTAAGTACTATTGTAATAAGAGATAAATCTCAGTATCGTTTATATTATGGTAACTCTGGAACTGGTGATGCTTCACAAGGTATTATAGGAACTCTTAGAACTAATGCACAAGGCTTTACACAGTTTCAATGGTCTGAAACAAGTGGAATAGATGCAAGTGCTGCAGCTACTTCTGGATTTGATTCATCTGGAGTTGAACAATTTTATCATGGTAATTATGCAGGTTTTACATTTAACCATGATGTAGGTGATAGTTTTATTAATGCTTCACAAGCTACAGTAAACATAGATGCTTCTTATGCAACTCCAGATATAGATTATGGAGACTTAGGAACATTAAAAACTTTACAATATGTAAAAGTATCAGCAACTCCAGAAGGAGATGTAGATACTAAAATAAAAGTAATTTATGATTACAATTCACCAAGCACACCACAACCAGAAGCTTATGATATAGACATGTCTAAGCCTTCATTATTTGGTACAGCAGTGCTTAATTCATCATTTACTTTTGGAGCACCAACAGAACCAATTACAAGAGTTACACTACAAGGTAGTGGACATACAAACAGTTTTAAAATATTTAGTGATAATCAAAATTCACCATATACAATTAATGGTCTATATATAGACTATGTACCTTCAGGGAGATTATAAAAATGGCACAAACATATACTAGACAAAGTTCGTTTGCAGATGGCGATACTATAACAGCAGCATTATTTAATAATGAATTTAATCAATTAGTTAATGCTTTTGCTTACTCTTCTAGTAGTTCATCTAGTACTGGACACCAACATGACGGAACAGCTGGTGGTGGTGGTAACATTGGTAAGATAGGTGACTTAGACTTTTTAAATAAAATAACAGTCAGTGGGAATACTTGGGAGTTCTATGTAGAAGTTTCTAGTGCAGCAGCTAAACAATTAGTTTTACAAGATGGTGCTCTAGTACCAAATGCTGATAGTGATTTAGACTTAGGAACAAGTTCATTATATTTTAAAGATGCTTATATAGATTCAATAACTACTACAGGTAACGTAGCTGTTGGAGGTAATTTAACTGTTACAGGTACTACAACATTTAATGGTGGTACTATTACTATGGGTGATGCTGCTACTGATAATGTAGTCTTTGGAGCTGATGTAGATTCTAACATTATTCCAGATGATGATAATACTTATGACTTAGGTAGTTCTTCACAACAATGGAAAGATATTTATATTGATGGTGTAGCTTATTTAGATGCAATAGATTTTAACGGAACAACAATTACAGCAACAGCTGCTGAACTAAATATATTAGATGGAGTAACATCTACAGCAACTGAATTAAATTTATTAGATGGAGTAACTAGTACTACAGCAGAACTTAATATACTTGATGGTGTTACTTCAACTGCTGCAGAACTTAATATCTTAGATGGTGTTACAAGTACTACAGCAGAACTAAACATCCTTGATGGTGTTACAGCTAGTGCAACAGACATTAATCTTATAGATGGAATTACAAACGGAACTGTTATAGCTAGTAAAGCTATTATAACAGATTCAAACAAAGATATAACTGGTGGTCGTAACATTACGATTAGTGGTGAATTAGATGCAGCTACACTTGATATATCAGGTGATGCAGATATAGACGGTACACTTGAGACAGATGCACTTTCTATAAATGGCACAGCAGTTACAAGTACTGCAGCAGAACTAAACATCCTTGATGGCGTTACATCAACAACAGCAGAATTAAATATTTTAGACGGTGTTACTAGTACTGCAGCTGAATTAAACATACTTGACGGTAAAGCTTTTCTTGATGAAGACAACATGGCATCAAACAGTGCTACAGGTATTGCTTCTCAACAATCTATTAAAGCTTATGTAGATACACAAATTACTGCAGAAGACTTAGATATTACAACAGACAGTGGAACTATTGCAATAGATTTAGATAGTGAAACATTAACTGTATCAGGTGGTACAGGTCTTGATAGTTCTGCAACAGGTAATGCAGTTAGTATAGCAATAGATAGTACAGTAGCAACACTTACAGGCTCACAAACTCTTACAAACAAATCATTAACTGCTCCTACACTTACAGGTACTGCTGTAGTAGCTTCACTAGACATTTCAGGAGACATAGATGTAGACGGAACTACTAACCTAGATGTTGTAGATATTGATGGTGCTGTAGATATGGCATCTACATTAACTGTAACAGGTGCAGCAATATTAAATGGTGGTATAGATGTTGCAGGTGAAATAGTTTTAGATGCCGATGGTGGAAATATTACATTAAAAGATGGTGGCACAGCAATTGGTCAATTTCAGTTAAATGATACTAACCATTTAAAACTGGTAGCAAAAGTTTCTGATGCTGATATTTTTCTACAAGGTAATGATGGTGGTTCTATAATTACTGCGTTGAGACTTGATATGCCAGATGCTGGAACAGCTACTTTTAATCACGATGTAAAACTTCCTGACAATGGAAAAGCTATCTTTGGTGCAGGTTCAGATTTAGAAATCTATCACGATGGTTCTCATTCCAACATTGAAGATACTGGTACAGGTAATTTGAGAATATTTGGTAATTCACAAATATTTTTTGGCAGAAGTGTAGGAGGGGAAGCATACGCAACCTTTAACTCTGACAGTTCAGTTAATTTATATTTTGACAATGCAGTAAAATTTGAAACTTCCGCAACTGGTATTTCTGTTACAGGTGAGGTAGCAGCAACAAGTCTAGATATTTCTGGTGATGTTGATATTGATGGTACATTAGAAACAGATGCGTTATCCATAAATGGTACAGCAGTAACAAGTACTGCAGCTGAATTAAACATATTAGATGGTGTAACTTCTACAGCAGCCGAGTTAAATATCCTTGACGGAGTAACTGCAACAGCTGCTGAAATAAATGTATTAGATGGTCTTACTGCAACTACTGCTCAATTAAACTCAGCAGTTGGTGGAACTATTAGTGGTGTAGTTATAAAATCTGGTATTACTAACTTTGCTACTAGTATGCTTATTAGTACTGATGGTAGTACAGGTACGTTAAGTTCTGCTTCAAACAATACAGGTTTTGGGGACCAAGTTTTTGATGACCTAACAAGTGGTACTGATAATACTGCTATGGGTTCAGGTGCTTTAGATGCTTTAACTACAGGTGGTTCTAATACAGGTCTTGGTCGTGCTGCTCTAGGTCAAACTACAACTGGTGTTAGCAATACAGCAGTAGGTAGAAGTTCCTTATCAACAAATAGTACAGGAGACCAAAATACCGCAGTAGGAAGAAGTGCTTTACAAGCAAATACAACTGCTAGTAGTAACACAGCAGTTGGTTTTAATTCTTTATTAACAAATACCACTGGTGGAGGTAACACTAGTATTGGAAAAGACTCTTTAAAAGACAATTCAACTGGTGCTAACAATACAGCAGTAGGTGAAAATGCTTTAGCTAATAATACAACAGCTAGTGAAAATACAGCAGTAGGACAAAATGCTTTACTTACAAGCACTACAGCAACAGGAAATGTTGCAATGGGTCATGATGCTATGCGATTGACAACTACTGGTGGTAATAATGTTGCTATTGGATTAGATGCTCTAAGAGCAAACACTACAGGACAAAGAAATGTTGTGCTTGGTTTTAATGCAATGGATGCATCAACCACAGGTAGTGATTCTGTTGTAGTTGGTTATGAAGCTGGAGGTAGTATAACCACAGGTATAGAAAATACTTTTCTTGGTTATTATTCAGGACAAGGAACTACTACAGCAAATTATAATACAGGAGTTGGTTCAAGTGCTTTACAAAAAAATACAACAGGAACAAGAAATGTAGCTGTAGGTAGAGTAGCATTATATAACAGCACAACTGCTAATGATAACACAGCAATAGGTTATGCTGCTTTAACAGCAAACACTACAGGTGGAACTAATACTGCTATTGGTGGAAACGCCTTAGACGCTAATACTACAGGAGATTCTAATACCGGTGTTGGTAAAGATGCTCTTGGCTCAAACACAACAGCAAGTGCAAATACAGCTTTTGGATATGGTTCTTTAAGAGATAATACAACAGGTTCAGCTAATGTAGGTTTAGGTTATTTAGCTTTAGAAGAAAATACAACTGGTGGCAGTAATACAGCAGTAGGTTTTCAAGCTTTAGAAGAAAACACTACAGCTTCTAGTAATACAGGTCTTGGTTATTTTGCTTTAAGAAAAAACACAACAGGAGCTAGTAATGTAGCTGTCGGAAAAGGAGCTTTAGATGCTAATACAACTGCGGATGGTAACACAGCAGTAGGTACAGATTCTTTAGGAGCTAATACCACAGGAGCAAATAACACAGCGTTAGGTTTTTCATCTGGAGTGGGTTTGACTACAGGAGCTACAAATGTAGCTGTTGGTACTTTTGCTGCTCAAAACTTAACAACTGGCTCAAATAACGTAGCAGTAGGTAACGCTACTTTAGGAGCAACAGGTAGTACAGCTGCTACAGGAAGTTTTAATACAGCTATTGGTGCAAGTTCTATGTTAGCTATTACTACTGCTGAACAAAATACAGCACTTGGTTATGAAACATTAAAAAGTCTTACTACAGGTGAAGGTAATACTTCTGTAGGTATGAGAGCAGGACTAGATATTACTACTGGAACTTTTAATACTCTTTTAGGGCTTCAAGCTGGAGCAAATATAACTACAGCTTCTAATAATGTAGCAGTAGGTAAAAATGCTTTATTAGCAAATACCACAGGAACAAATAACATAGCTATTGGGGCAGCAGCCCTTGATGCTGTAACTACTGCAAATAATAATATTGCAATAGGTTTAGATTCTTTATCAGGTTCAGCTGGTAATCAAAATGTTGCAATAGGAACAGATGGTCAAAAAGTATCTACTGGTGCTAATAATACATCTGTTGGTTATTTAGCAATGGCTGCAAACACTGGAGGAGAAAATAACACAGCAGTTGGTTCTTTTACACTAAAAGCTATTACCACAGGAGATGCAAACGTAGCAATTGGTAATGATTGTGTGGACAGTAATACTACTGGAACAAATAATGTAGCTGTGGGTGTTGATGCACTACAAGCAAATACTACAGCAGATTCAAATACAGCTGTTGGTAGAAGTTCTTTAGGTGAAAATACCACAGGACATTCAAATGTTGCGGTAGGTTCTACAGCTTTAGATGCTAATACGACAGGAAATCAAAATGTTGGAGTGGGTAAAGATGCCTTAACAGAATGTACTACTGGTGGAGCTAATGTTGCTGTAGGAGTTTTTGCAGGTAATAATTTAACTACTGGTAGTAGTAATATTTTTCTAGGTAATTCGGCAGGTGTTACAGGAAGTCCGGGTGGAAATGTAACAACAGCTAGTCAAGGAATCTTTTTAGGTAACGACAATATAAGTGCAGCACATATACAAGTTGATTGGACAGTAGCTTCTGACCAAAGAGATAAAACAGATATAGAACCTATGGAAATGGGTTTAAGTTTTATTAATCAATTAGAGCCTGTTACTTATCGTTGGGATAAAAGAAGTAAATATGTAAATAAACTTGACCCTACAGCAGATATAAACAAAATTACAACAGACGGAACACATAAAGAAACATCTCTTGATGTTGGATTTTTAGCACAAGATGTTGAAGAACTAGAAAAAAAATATGGCTATAAAATAGAAGATGAAACTAATTTAACTACACATTTAAGTGAAGACGGAAAACAATATGGTTTAACATATAATAAGTTTACACCTATGTTAGTTAAAGCAATCCAAGAATTATCAGCGAAAGTTGATGAATTACAACAACAACTAAACTCAAAGGAGTAAATAAAATGGCAGTAACAAAAGACTTAACAAAAGCTACACCGTATGAAGATGCGAATAATAAAGTAGCTAAGTGGGTATTTGAATACACTTATGAAAACGATAGCGAAGGTGATGCAACTTATTACAAGTCTGTATTTAATAAAACTATTGAACAAGCATATACCGATATGAATGGTGATGCTCAATCTAACTTTACACTACAAGGTAAAGGAGATTTTTCTAAAGCTGACTTAGTAGCACTTTGTCCTGTTTCACATTGGGATGCAGTATTTGCTAGTCAAGTAGACTCAGTTATTACTAATCCAGTAGTGAGTCCTACAGCAGACGAATCTTTTAGTATACCTAGTTAATCAAAGGAGGTTCTTGGATGGAACTTTCATCTTATTTAATATGGAATGCATTTATAACTTTGGTCCTTGCACCAGTACTATACAGTATCAGAGAAAATGCTAAAGAAGCTAAAAGGTTAGATGTGCTTTTAAATAAAACTAGAGAAGAAATTGCTAGAGAGTATGTAACTAAAACAGAACTCAAAGACGATTTTAATTTATTAATTGACAGGCTTGAAAAGCTTGATGAAAAACTTGACAAACTCTTCGAGGCTAAGTAAAATAGGTTATGAAGAAACGTAAAGGTTATAGAGCAGGTACTAGTTCAGTACGACAAGATTATCGTGAAGGTGGTAGAGTTAAGGCTGCTAATGGTGGTGTTTTAACTAGAGAAGAGTATATTGCAGATTATAAAAAAAATAATCCTGAACCCGGTGGTGTAGGTATGGCAAGGAATAATGCAATGAAAGCATATAATGCAGCTGCAGATAATTCTTATAATAGTTATGTACAAAATCTTAATAATACTTATCAAACAATACCAAATATTTATGGTATAGATTATGGTGAAGATTATAAACCATCACCACCTAAAACAGAAGAAGAATTAGCAAAAGAAGCGAGAACAAATATGGCAATAGAAGATAGAGAAGAAAGAGTAAATAGAATAGGTAAACAAACTGAAGAAATTGCTATGGGTAATCTTCCTGCAAATGTAGGACAAATACCTACTCCAGCAAAAATAAATACTACAGGAACAGAAATAACTCCAACACAAGCTACTGCTTTACAGGTTAGTGAAACACCTACACCTATAACTGCTCCAACTATTCAAGCTCCACAAACTGAACAAGTTACTACAGCTCCTACAGCTACAATTCCAGAAGCTCCAACAGCTATAGAAACTACTACAGCTACTGTAGCTAAAGTTCCTGAAACTTCTGTTGTAGAATCTGCTCAAGGTAGTGTTAGTACAGATGTTGCTGATACTTTATCTCAAGCTGCTGGTGTTAAATCAATAGACCCTATTACTACAACTAGTGTTAGTATTCCTGCTGGAGCATTACAAGAAAGAGTTGTTGGAACTATTAGTGAAGCTTCAAAAGCTACAGCTGCTAAAGTAGCAGGTACATCATTAGGAAGAATTACAAGTGCTAAAAAACAATTAAGAAATGCTGGTTTAAATGAAAGTGAAATAACAGCATTAGGTAATGACCCTGAAACTTTAGAAGCAAATCTTTTAGACTTTACAGAAGAACAAAGAGGTATAATTGAAGGCTTACCAAAAGAAGCTTTAATTAGTACTCAAATGGATGCGTTATTAACTGGTATTGAAAATGATGAAATACCTGTGTGGGCAAGTCCGGCAGTAGCTGCAGTAGAACAAATGTTAGCTCAACGAGGATTAAGTGCTTCTACAGTTGGTAGAGATGGTTTACTTAATGCAATTATTACTTCAGCTTTACCAATAGCACAAGCAAATGCTCAAGCAATTCAAAATAGTGTAGCTCAAGATAAAAGTATAGAAGCTACAGCTTATTTAAAAAATGCAGAACTAGCACAACAAACAGCAATGTTTAATGCTCAAAATGTTTTTGCACTAGATATGGCTCAGTTTAATGCTGACCAACAACAAGCAATTAATAATAGTAAATTCTTACAAACAGTAGCTTTAACAGAATCAAGTAATACACAACAAGCAACAATACAAAATGCTGTATTAATGTCACAAAGAAACTTAGCAGAGGCTGACCAAAATACTAAACTAGGTATACAGAATGCTCAAGCATTTTTACAAATGGATTTAACTAATCTTAGTAATACTCAACAAGCTAATGTACTTAAAGCACAACAACAACAACAAAGTTTATTAAGTAATCAATCAGCTAGTAATGCAGCTTCTCAATTTAATGCTACTAGTGAAAATCAAGTCAATCAATTTATGTTAAGTCTTAAAGCTCAAACTGACCAATATAATGCTCAACAAATGAATGCAATGAATCAATTTAATGCTACAGCTGCTAATGCTGCTGCAGCTAGAGAAACTCAAAATGCAGTAGAAATTGCTAAAAATAATGCAAACTTAGCTTTACAAGTTGACCAGTTTAGTAGTCAACAAGTTTTTCAAAGAGAACAATTTAATACTCAAAATGCTACAGCTATTGCACAATCAAATGTAGCATGGCGAAGACAAGCTAACACAGCAGATACTGCAGCTATTAATGCAGTTAATCAACAGAATGCACAAAATGCTTTTGCTTTAAGTTCTCAAGCTTTAAATAATTTATGGCAAGAATTAAGAGATGAAGCTGACTTTGCATTTAAAGCATATGATAATGATGAACAACGTAAAGCTTCTTTGTTAATAGCTGCATTAGGTAATGAATCTGGTACAGGAAGTGTTAATAATTGGAAAACTAATGTTGATGCAATAACAAAATTAATAGATGAATTTACCTAAAATAAAAGGAGAATAATATGGGATTATTTAAAAAAATAAAAAAAGGTCTTGGAAAAGTTTTTAAACCAATTAAAAAACTAGTTAAAAAAATAGTTAGACCTATTGCTAAAGGAGTTCGTAAAATTGGTCGTGAACTTAAAAGAGGTTTAGGTAAGGTGGCTAAAGCTTTCGGTAAACTTGGTCCACTAGGTAGTATAGCTTTATCTTTAATTCTTCCCGGATTAGGTGGAGCTTTACAAGGCTGGTTAGGTAACATGGGTTCAGTTGGAAAATTTATTTTAAACATAGGAAAACAAATTGGTAATGCTGCAAAGTTTGTTAAAAAAGGAGTAGGTAGAGTTTTTAGTAGTATTACTAATGGTATTGAAATGGGAATGAATGCAGTTAGTAGACCTTTTATGCAAGAAGGAGCTAGAGGAATGGGAAGTGCTTTTAGAGATTTTGTAAGTAATGCAACTGGTGGTATGATTGATAAATCTGCAATTACTGGTCAAGGTGATAGTATGTTTTCTAATACTTATATTCAAGATGCTAGTGGTAAATCTTTTGGTGATATGACTTTTGCTGAACAAGCAAAATTTAAAGCTGATGGTGGTTTTGATTTAGCAGTAGGTAAAGAACAAGCTTTAAGAGATGTATCTAAATATAATGTTAATATGGATAAAATTAATACTAAGATAGATGCTTATCAAGCTGGAGCAGGTAAAGATTTAGTAAGAACTGTAAATCCAAAAACAGGTGCTATTGAATTTCGTACTGCAAGTCAACCTAGTTTTGGAGCTAGTATTCCGGGAGAGCTTAAAAAATCTTTTAAAATTCCAAAAGCTCCATCAATAGGAGAAATAGCTGCAGGAACTACTGAACCAACAAATATGTGGTCTAGATTAAACGACCCTGATATTGGTTTTTATGATGCAGTAAAAGGCAGTGACAATGCTAAGATGTATGGAAAAATAGGA
>Ga0181402_1000622_pt1 | contig 13156 bp, 19 predicted proteins | sample 25SPOviralmetaG_FD_130131 | JGI IMG/M metagenome (GOLD analysis project Ga0181402, IMG submission 130131) | Marine viral communities from the oligotrophic San Pedro Time Series (SPOT) site, San Pedro Channel, CA, USA - 25 SPOT_SRF_2011-08-17 | ecosystem: Environmental > Aquatic > Marine > Strait...
ATATACGAAGCCGCACAATGGGGTGTAAATCAAGCCAAATGGGAGTCAGCCCGGCGGTGGGCTAATAAGAATGGTTACATTTTTCAAATTGTTACAGAGAGGGACTTTAACCTATTCACAAGATAACAGTGGAAATAAAGCATATCTAAATAAATAATTATCACATGCACGCAAAACTATTAGTAGAGACAGCAGACCCTGCACAGTTCGAATATATAATCGAAGAGAAAAACAGCAAGGAATCTCCAAACATATATATCAAGGGACCTTATGCAATGGCTGAAGGTGTGAACAAAAACCAACGAAGTTATTGTCCTAAAGAGATGGCAAAGGAAGTCAAGAGATACACCGAACAGATGATCAACACTAAACGAGCATTAGGTGAATTGAATCATCCCACTAGTGCAGATGTGGATCTGGAACGTGCTTGTCATCTGGTGACTGAAATGAAACCCTCGTCTAGTGATCATAATGTCTATATAGGTAAGTCTAAAGTGCTGAGCACGCCCAGTGGGTTGATCGTACAATCCTTGATACGTGATGGATGTAGTGTGGGTATGAGCACAAGATCATTAGGTAAATTGATGCCAATGGAAGGTGATAGCAGTGTGAGTCGTGTGAAGGATATGAGATTAGTCGCTGTTGATTGTGTGGCGGATCCAAGCTTCGGAGAAGCGTTTGTGAACGGTATACTCGAGAGTAAACAATATGTACTGGATAGCTATGGTCAATACACAGAAGCTTATGATAATTTAGAGATGGGATTGAGCAACCTGCCCAAGAGAGACGTGGAGGACTATATTAAAGAAAATATACTATCATTTCTTGGCGCGATAAAGAGAAAAATTTAACATGAAGAGACAGACACCAGCGACACAAAACAAAGAGATTTCAAAATTTATACAAAGTGTAGGGGAAAAAAACTACGCACAAGCCAACAAATCTCTACAAAAAACAATAGAAAATAAGCTTATTAACAAAATAAGTCAGTACAAAGACATAAATATCTTTAAACAATGAGTGAAAACCCAATAACCGAACAACTTAAAAAGGCTGCAGCTGACGTGCTTTCCGAGGAAGTACTTGGTGAGATTGAAACAGCCTTCAATGAATCAGTACAAGGTAAAGCCGATGAACTGGCCCAACTACGTGTAGAGAAAGCCCTTGTAGAACAAGACGAGGAGCATGCTGTCAAGCTTGAGAAACTATTAGAAGCTATAGACGCTGATCATACAAACAAATTGCAACGCGTTGTCAGTGCTATTGATAAGAACCACACCGGAAAGTTGAAATCACTTGTTGAAAAATTTCGTAAAGAAATTGATGGAGATGCTGTTGTGTTTAAAGAAGGTTTAGTTGATAACATCAGCAACTATTTAGACTTGTATATCGAGAAGAGTTTACCAGTTGAAGACATCAAGGAAGCTGTCAAGAATAAACATGCTGTGGGTATCCTGGAGAATTTACGCAAAGCGTTGAGCATCGACAAAATAATGGCAACAGAGCAAGTACGTTCTGCTGTTGTTGATGGTAAGCGTCAGATTGACGAAGCTCAGCAAACAATAACAAAATTACAAAACGAGAAGCAACAGCTTCAAGAAAATTTACACATCAAAGAAGCCAATCTTGCTCTCGATGAACTGACAGAAGGATTACCAGCAACCAAAAAGAGACACATGCACAAGGTGTTCGCTGGTAAGACAGAGGAGTTTATCAAAGAAAACTTCCAATATACATTGGATATGTTTGAAAAGAGCGAGAAAGACAAGCTTGAAACTCTCAAAGAGCAAGCAACTAGCGGAAAGAAAGTTGCTGACCGCCCAGTGGCAGGGAGTAAGAAAGTTGTTCAAGAGAGTGTTGAGCAACAAATTGAACAAAGTGAGCCTGGAGATTCCGGCTTGCAGGATAAGAATTTATTCAACAACTACATGGGTGAGTTAACCCGATGGTAGTTTTGAATTCTGTTGAGGCATTATGCCTGAGTTAATAGGAACATTAGAAAATTATGTCACAGGTTAAACCCGCACAATCGTATATCGATCAAGAACGCGCAAGCGTACTTCTTGACAAGTGGTCACCAGTACTCGACTACAGTTCTGACAATGTTAAAGCCATAACAGACGATCACTCTCGTCTGAACACAGCCATCCTCTTGGAAAACCAAGAGAACTGGTGTCTGCGTGAAAGTGGTGGAAATTCGTCAGCAGCTGGAGGAGTGTTTGGATCCGCTGGTAGCATGGGTCACGGTGGTGCTATGACTCCAGTAGGAGATACATACGCAACCGGAGATGCAAGGCTACCCAAGATCTTGATACCGATGATTCGTCGTACATTCCCTGAACTAATCACTAATGAGATCGTAGGCGTACAGCCCATGAGTGGTCCTGTTGGTCTTGCTTTCGCAATGCGTTACAAGTACGAACAAGATTCTCTAGGAGCTGCTGGCATCGATGGCCATGTTTCAGGAAAATCAAACACCCAAGACGGAGTTACCGGCGGAGGTTCTGATGGAGATGAAATTGGTTATCAACAACTAGACACTCGCTTTACCGGTTCGGAGTCTGCTGCCCTCTCAGGTAGTAATGATGCTGATGGACTTGGTAAGTTTATAGCGGATGATGCTGGTGTTGCCAAAGCTCTTGCCGATTACGAGTTGACTGGAAATATTCCACAGATGGTAGTTTCGTTTGAAAAGACCGCTGTTGAAGCTGGTACTCGTAGGCTTGCTGCTCGTTGGAGTGTTGAACTTGAACAAGATCTTAAGAACATGAACGGTATTGATATCGATACTGAATTGACAAACGCTATGTCGTATGAAATTCAGGCCGAAATCGACCGGGAAATGCTCATGAGAATGCTTCAAGTCGCAGCCAACGCAGGTTCTAAAGGTGTAAGCACCTGGAGCCCTGCTAGTGCAGATGGCCGTTGGATGGCTGAACGTAATCGTGACCTATATGCTAAGATCATCGTCGAAGCGAATCGTATTGCGATCCGCAACCGTCGTGGTGCTGCAAACTTTTTGATTGCTACACCTCGCGTTTGCGCGATATTGGAGATGCTCCCTGAGTTTCAGTGGATGCAAGTTCAAGGCAATGTGAACACCCAACCTGTTGGGATCGCACGCGTCGGAAATCTTGGTGGTAGGTTCAACGTTTATCGCGACACACGTACAGAAGGACAAACAGAAGCAGGACTCCGTAGCGGAGCTGGTGTTGTTGAACGTCTTGAGTACATCCTCATGGGTTATAAGGGTCCTGAGTTTTACGACACAGGTATCATTTATTGCCCGTACATCCCAGTGATGGTACAGAGGACAGTTGGTCCTAATGACTTCGCTCCACGAGTTGGATTGTTAACACGCTATGGTGTTGTTGACAACATCTTCGGAGCTGAGCTTTATTACCACGTGATCGTAGTCAAAGGTCTTGGTGAAAGTTTTGAACCCGGCAAAACGTCGGTGTACCTCTAATCTCACATAGATGACTCAACAGTCGGTGAAATGATATATCCGACGATAAAAACTTTTTTTCGACTCTTACAGGTGATGCTGAAGGGTCGTTTTTTTGTAAACACAACAAAGGGTTAGCGTGAACTAACCCTTTGTTGTTTATGTTCTCTGTGTTATTGTTTTGCTGTCTTTGTGTGCATCACGAATGGATCAACCAAGTCTTGACACTCTCGAGCAATCAATGCATTGTTAGATGCGCGGACTGGATTGATATCTATACCACCTCGTCTTGCATATAAACACGTCACAACCAACTCCTCTGGACTCAACGTGTCGTGTAACCTCTTGTATATAGTTTCACATATCTCCTCATGAAAATGACATTCATCCCGGAATGACACGAAATACTTCAACAGACTGTCTGGTGTTATGTGAGTTTGACCTTTGTACATAACATAAACATCACCCCAATCTGGTTGACTTGTCACACGACAATTGCTCTTGAGCAAGCTACTGTGCCATCTCACTTCTGTAGATTCAACTGGGTTCTTAGAGATATCATCCAATTCCAACAGCTCTGGAGTCTCACTATATGTATCCAGCTTCATCTTGCATAGTTCCTCTTGTGAATACATACACTCTAATGTCCTGTATTTAAATCGATCTAAAACTGATTGTCCGTTGGCTATGAAGTCTGCTGGGTGAGTGTGTACATGCACTGTAGTTTCTAACAGAGCGGATAGATCTTCAGAAGCCTTTGTATCGATATAATCCAGCACATCTACTGGTTGTTCACCACATCTGAACATGTTGAATGAATTGAAATACAGCTTGATGCTCTTACTCTCAACTATGTATTTACTGTCGCACGGATAGACAACCTTAGCAACACCTGCAACAGGCAAACCATTATTGGTTAACGCACTCACTTCGTACGCGTTCCATGTGTCGTATCCCACGAACGGTAGTGCATCATCTTTGATATCAAGATGCTGGCGATTATTGCTCCTAGGCTCATTGACCAACAATCCGGGATCATATTGATCCTTGTATTCAGATGTTTGGCCGAGATGTTTAGTGATTCTGCTGTTGTCTAATGTCGCTGTTTTCATTTATGTTTTTCCAAATGTTGTTATTTATATTTAAAGTCTTGTATATTGTATCCATCCGATCCTCCACATCACCTGATAGTCTCACTACCTTATCCATCCAGTAATAATCCTGTGCAAATAGATCTTCATATCTGTTAATTATGTCTTGTCTGAACTCTATATCCACACTCCTCGTACCATCAGGCACCAGAGGTACATCTTCTGGTTGAGTATAAAAGATATAATCAAGCTTCTCCACCAGAACACTCATCAAGTTGCATGCATAGCTTGTGATCCATTCGGAAACCAATCCTCTTCTTGACAAACATGATGTGTATACATAACCGTCCAATATGCACCTATCTAACATCATATTTTTGTCAGTTGTGCTTATGGTGTGATTGATCAGATGTTCGTTCAAAATGAACAATTGAGTCATATCATCACCGCTCAAATTTATATTGTGACCATCTCTCATGACTTTACGTGTCACTTCATCTACAAAGTTCCACGAATCCATCGAATATTTACATTCTGTGAGCAATGTGGTTTTACCAGTGCATTGTGCGCCTGTGAATCCTACTAACATGTTTTAATTATAGAGCGTTTGATGTGTGATTGCAACATCAATCTTTTGGAAATTCTACACGATCATCCAGTTCCCGTGATTTTCTCTCTGTATGCATAGCGCATAACATATTCCACACAACAGCAGCTGCATGATCTTCAGAATCTTCACATCTCCACCAGGCTTCAAGATGTCGATGTGCACAATCATAATACACACTCAATGGCATGCCCTTCATCCAGTTATTTTCTCCGTATTTCTCAGCACCATCTAAATATCTCTTCATCACTCTCTTGAGTTCTTGTTGAGGTACTAAACTCATTCTCATTTTTCCTTCACCGGTATCACGCTGTGCACCGGTTTCAAACTCTCTGTTGTTATTCGTCATTCAATTTGTGTTGATATCTTGTATTAAAAGTATTGATAGCACATAATAATGCCATAGCCACCGAAAATAAACATGTCCAGTCACCAGCGTTAGCGATGATCACCGAGACACATAAATTGATGAGACATGCAACGTACAATATTTTGCCTCTAGAATTGAGTATATACCAAGGTGCCATCACATGCTAAGCTTCACGCCACTCTCATCCCATAGATCAACTTGACATATCTTTAGTTTCGTGTGCGGGCATTGAAATTTTTTCATACCACCAGTATCATCTCTCAATCGCCGCAAACTCTTAGGGTTAATCTCAACACAGTCGATGAGATCAGTATAATTGAAACCAGATTCATATGATGTTGAGAACAATTCATCCGGATTTTTGAAGCCGACAATCACACCATATTTCTTTATGCTCAATATATTACGACAAACAATATCACCAATCTCAAACTGCTTCTTTGATTTTGGCACAAATGTCACATCAATATGTTTGCAATGCTCTCTCAACACAGTTCTTCGCTTGAAGGATTGATCTGAATTCAATATAGGAGCCAATCTTTTGTTCAGTAACAAAAGCTCGAGCTTTTGTCTTGGTTTTTTGCCAACCTTCGCGATAACCTCACCTAACCCAGATTGAGTGTATTGTGTGTGTCTCACTCTATACTTAACCACACTGCCTACACATATAGGTTCATCAAATAGTATTTTCCAGAATCGCTTCATTCTATATCTTCGTACAATTCATCCACAAACTGATCAACACACAACTCTACATATTTTGACTGTGTTTGTGTTAGTGCTTCCCACCTATCAAACACATTTGAAATTGTCTTTGCCTCGATTTCAACTTTGATGTTGTGGTTCAATGTTATATGGTGTTGTGTTTTTATTGTTGTACAGCAAGATGTGGATAGTGCAATTGTTGTTGTTAAAATAGGTAATATTGAGTTTTTAGTAATATTCATCTACGGACAGGTTTATAAAGTCTATCCATAATTGTGTAGCCATTCTATGTAAGTAGCAACTTAAAACATCTGTCCCAGCGAATGTGTTGTTGACAGATCTCTCGATTATCACTCTACCTGCATCCACCTCTGGAGTGACATCATGTATAACACATCCAACTCTCTTGTATTTGTCTGGATCATTACACTCAAACACACGTCTTTGTGGATCAGCACCCTTCAACTCCGGATATTTGGTTATTAGTCCTGGATGTAGATTGTAAATCTTGTTCGCTTTGCATATCAGCTTTGGTATTACTCTCATCCATCCATGTAATGTGATCACACTATCGTTCCATATAACTCGGTCATAATCTTGAACCTCCGGGCGGTCCTTCACATACATCATGTCTGTGCGGTCGATCAAGTTCTTATTGATCATCTCATCACCAGGAGCACGGTTTGTTATTATCCTGTCCGGAAACCGACCTATACTTTTCGAAACTTCATAAATTTCATTTCCAGTGTGACTGAAAAATGCTATCCATTTTTTATTGTCTATTAACATCTATCTATCTTCTTATAATTTTTTTGAACATCTTTGTGTTGTAATCTAGATCATCAATTTGATCATCGGTCATCTCATAATCAATTAGATCAGCAAGCAATGTCTTTGGTTTGTGTTGTAATCCCATCACGTCATTATATCTACAACCCTTTATAGCTGCAACTACCGGATTGCTCGTGTCACAGCTTTTTATGTTGTGTATGTTATTATCAACATACCATCTAAACTCGCTAGCCAAACTACAACCAAGCAAATGGTGAGGTTTATCCCAACACCAGATTCCTTCGTCTATCAACTGTCTGATGAATCTAATTCTGCCAGATTTCATCTTTGCCAACACCGGTGGGTCAGATGTGTTAGCACAATAACCGGTATGTTGGTAATATGAGTAATCAAAGCTGATGGCTATATACTCTGCATTGTCAGCCATGAATCTGTAACACTCTACAAGATCATTCCAATCCTTGCCCTGAACAACACCAATCTTGAGAGCACCTGCACCTAACGTGTGACTACGATCAGTATGATGCAACATCCAGTCGCTCCATGCATCACATGTACCAGCACAATCCTCCAACACATCTGGAACTATATAATAATTTGGTTTCAGTTTGTCGATCCATTCAGAATACTTCTTGGGATTGAACGCCTTCTTCAACTCAAAAATACTGTTGTCTAATAAAACAGGTACATCAGAACAACTTCTGACGTTTTTAAAAAATTCATAATATCGCGGGCGAGTTTCAAATAAATGAACCAATGCATATGCGTAATCATTATAATTTAGCGAATGTTCCAACATAGATATTGGACTTTCATGTGACACTTCAATAAACATAACTATATTATAAAGTATGTTGTTGCATATGTCAACGACAAAGTTTATAATTCTATATAAATAATTATGAACATGAATGAACAACCAGAGTTGTCAGTAGGTGGCAGAAGGGTAATGACTCACGCTAAGAAGCTTGCACGTGAGTACAGACACGACTTCATAACAACAGAGCATGTGTTGTTGAGCATTATGGAGAGTGATCGGGTACCCAAAAGTGTGAAAATCATGAAAACGATGCACGGAGTTGATGTGGAATCATTCCGAGCGTTTGTTATATCCAGCTTGTCCAAATACAAGATGCCAAAGAAACCGGATCTAGATAGTGTTGAACCAAGTGCCCGGATGCTCAAGATGCTCACATTTGCCAGTTGCATCGCGAGAGAGATGAATATGGACCTGGTCAGTATAGATCATTTGTTGTTGAGTATATTGGTCAGTGACAGTGGTAGTGGTAACAATCTATTCAAGTTAAAAAACATAGATGTTGATACATTGTATGAAGATATATATGATAAGATAACACCAGCAACACAGCGAAGCAAGAAAAAGACAAGACAACGTGCCGTTACTGGTGGTTCATCAGAGAGTGAAGATGAGTTTTCCGACCATGCAGAGAGTGTGCTGGAGAAATATGCTGTGAATTTGACACGTGAAGCTGCAGAGGACAAGCTCGATCCAGTGATTGGCCGACAAGACTCTGTACAGTGCATGATAGAGATACTGAGCCGACGTGGAAAAAACAATCCAGTGTTGATTGGTGAGCCCGGTGTGGGTAAGACCGCTGTTGTGGAACTGTTAGCGCAACGTGTTGCCAGTCATTTAGTACCATACAACTTGAGAAACAAACAGATATACACATTGGATCTGGCGCAATTGGTAGCAGGTACAATATATCGTGGTCAATTCGAGGAGCGGTTGAAAGAAGTTATAAATTATGTACAATCTCATCGTGACATCATACTGTTCATCGACGAATTGCACATGTTAGTGGGTGCTGGTAGCACCAGTGGTAGCATGGATGCTAGCAACATACTCAAACCAGCACTAGCAAGAGGTCGTATCAGTTGCATAGGAGCAACCACCATATCTGAATACAAAGAATATATCGAGGGTGATGGTGCGTTGGACAGAAGATTTCAATCCATATACGTTGATGAACCCACAGTTGATCAAACATGTGATATTCTCAAAGGTATAAAACCTAAATACGAAAAATTTCACAATGTCAAATACAATTTGAAGGTGTTGCGTGAGATTGTGAAGTTGTGTGACCGTTACATGCCTGATAAAAGGTTCCCAGACAAAGCGATTGATGTTCTGGATGAAATTGGTGCCAGAGTGAAGATCAATCGTTACAACACCGAGGGTACAGAAGAAATCGTGGAACAGTTACAGCTCGTGATTGATAGAAAAAACACCAGTGTGGAGCAACAACAATTTGATGTAGCATTAGGTTACAGAGAAACAGAGTATGAACTATCCACACAACTGGATCAACAGATAGAAGAGCACACCAAGCTGGAAACAGGAGCAGCCAAACCAGTGAGAATCGAATTGACAGACATCAGGGAGTTGATAAGTGATCGATCTGGTGTGCCAGTGAACACATTGGAGCGTGAAGAATCACAGATGCTCAAGCAGCTTGCTAGCAAGATGAAGGGGGAGGTCATAGGACAAGAGCAGGGTATAGATCGCATCTGTAACGCAATTAAACGTAGCAGAGCTGGTGTGACAGATCCCAATCGACCCATCAGCTCGCTGTTGTTCTTGGGACCCACAGGAGTGGGCAAAACACATCTGGCTAAAACACTAGGAGAGCAGATGTTCGATCAAGGAAATTTCAAGCAATACGACATGAGTGAGTTCAGCGAACGGCACAGCGTGAGCAAGTTGATTGGAAGTCCACCTGGTTATGTTGGCTTTGGTGATGGTGGTGATTTGACCGAGTACGTGAGATACAACCCATACTGTGTGTTGCTGTTTGACGAGGTGGAAAAGGCTCATCCGGAAGTGCTGCAGTTGTTCTTGCAGATACTCGAATATGGTCGATTGACCGACAGCGAAGGAGTTGATGTGAATTTCCGTAACACCATCGTGGTGATGACGAGCAACATCGGAGCACATCGATTCGAGAAACTGAATGGAGTTGGATTCAGTCCAGACAACAACGACACACAAGCTGGCGTGATTGAGGAACTCAAGCGCACATATGCACCGGAATTTCTCAACAGACTGGATGAAGTGGTCGTGTTCAACAAGCTGGAACGTGAGCACATACTCAACGTGACACGTTTGATGATCAAGCAACTCAAACAAACCGTTCGTTCAAACGCCAAGGTCAGAATCACATGCGGTGATGATGTTGTGGAACATCTGGTGGATCTGAATCGAGACGAGGTGTATGGTGCACGACCGTTGCGCCGTCTCATCACAGAACATGTGGAGACACCAGTGGCTGATTTGATCATAGAATCCGAACAACCGATCAAACAGATCCAAATAACCGTCAATCAACAAGATCAGTCACTAGATTTCGATACGATTCACAGTAGTTGATCAACTGTTGTGTCACGTGTTCATCGATGGTGTTGATGAACTCGATGTCAATCTCTGGTAGATGTCCGTGTTGTTTGCGAAACTGCACGATCAATCTCAACAACAACTCCTCTTTGTAACAACCAAACACGTGTTTGACATCGTCTGACATGTCCATGGTGAGCACCTGTTCATAACACACCGGACAGTGAGTGCTGTGTTCGGATCTGTTGATGGTGTATTGATCCAGGTAGTCATGTAACGAGAGAGTGAACTTCATTTGCCTAAGTATTTATATGGGACCCATATTCAACACAATAATTGGAGCTGCATTGAAGCTTGGTGTCAATCTGATAAACGCTTGGATCGAACAGAAGCGACAAGATCAGATGATGTTGGCAGCACGTGACGAGAAAATAGTACAAGCCATGTTGAACAATCAATCAGAACAAGCCAATGATCCGTTCGTGAAGAGCACCAGGCGTGTGTTGTTCTTGTGCATCACGTTCACCATGTGTTTCTTGATGATATATTACGCGTTGAACCCACACATCACATACGATGTGATCGTGCCCAATGGTGAACACGCCAGATGGGGCATATTGAGCTGGTTGTTCGGAGGCAAAGATTGGGAGTTGGTTCAGATGACCGGTGGATTGTTGCTCACCAGTTTCTTTGACCTGTGCTTCATGGTGATAGGCTTTTACGCGGTGCCTAGCAAGAGACGCTGATCACTTGGCTTGGAACGTTTCCACAAGCTTCTGCACCACAGCATGGTGATCTCCTAGATCGATTGGTGCTTCCACCGGCATGATGAACTGTTGTGTGTCTGTTTGAGTGTCACCGTAACCATAATCTCCATAGATCTCATCATGGTCCGCGTCTGCATCTATCTCCAGCTCTTGTGGTTCTGGTGCGATTGGTGGAGTCCAGTCACTTGCTTCACGTTTGTATATGTCCGTGAATATGATGCTCAACAGTTGCTCCACATGTGTGTGTTCTCGAGCCCGTGTCACGAAGTCCTCGATGTCGTCACGTGACACTTTGCCGGTGAGCTTGGTGATAGGATCGTTCAAACTGCTGTAACACTTGTGTGGTATGTAATCATGCGCCAGTGTGGCACAATCTCTTATCACGTAATAAGCGCTCTTGCTCTTGATCTCCACACCGGTGTCTGGTTTGACCATGGCGTGTGACGCAGGCTTGAGCAGGTTTCGCTCTTTGATACGACACACCTCGAGTATCTTGAGCTCGAACCTCACTTTTTACTCTTGGTGGACAACAGCTTCTTGATGCTCTCCACTTCCACATGCAATTGATTGAGCTTGCTCAACACTCGAGTGTCTTTTTCTGCTCGCAACGTTTCATTCTCAGCTTGTAATTGATCCATCTTGGCGTAAAGATCGTTGATTTTCTGTATCTGTTCAGGTTTCATCTTAAAATTATTTATGCTTTGTGGACCGCGCCGCAGGCGCTCCGCCGGTTCGCTTGCCAGGAGCCGCAGGCTCCTCCTGCCGCCGGCCAGGTTTGACCCGGGTGGTGGTGGGGGGTTTGGGGTGTGCCTTGGGGGCCCATCTGGCACTGGCCCAGGCGCTCAAGATGCTGGTGGTGAGCACCAACGCGATGATGGCCACAAAAGCAGCAATGGCGCTTTGATTGTCTTGCTTGAGCACCAGTTGTTCCTGTGCTGATATGGTGCCATCTTGATCCAGATCCAGCTGACTCACAGGTATGCTGGTGTTCACAACTGGCGCCATGTTGGGAGATGTGTTGGATTTTTGCTGCTTCGCAGGAGAGTTACCCAGGCTCACACAACCAGCACATGTGGAGAACACCCACAACACCACCATGATGAACAACATCAGATTGATCACAGGCTTGAAATCTTGACTCATGTGAGTATTTAGCAACTGGACCGGGTATGGCAAGATCCGCCTGGACCGCGCGAAAAAATTTTTGGCATGCGTATCCCCCGTTAATGGGGTTTCCCTTGTGCACAGTAGTTTCTCGCACGACCCGTTCTATAGACCCCACCCGCTCTCTGAGCCGGTCACAACGAGAGAACGGGGGCCCGATTCGGAACCCCCGTCCTGGATCAGTTATGGAATGGAAAGTTATGCGGCTGGGAAGTGTTCAACACCTGATTCAACCTCTGCTAGTTCGCCTTTGAGATTGCTGAGCTGTACTGATAGCTTCTGGATGCGTTCAATCAGCTGGTTCTTTCTACGCTCGTTGCTAGATGGAGCAGCCTCTCTACTAACATACTCAGTACGAAAGCGATCGATGTTGTTGCCATACTTACGTTCGATCAGGCCGGCTAAGTATTTGTGATAAAAGCTTTTGCGTTTGCCAGTCTTGACACATTGTACTGGGTAGTTGTTCAGGTCGATTGATACATCTTTACCTGCAGCGTTTTGAAGAGTGTAGTAAGCTTTTGCCTTGCGAGACTTTTTGATTTGTTTTTCCATAACGTTTGATTGTGTGTTGTTACTAATGATTAAAATACTATTATATGCTGGTCTAGTCGAATGCGCAACTAGTTCAACCATTCATCAATTGCTTGTTGCTCACACTGGCATCAGCTTCGCCGGCGCTGACTGGCACGTCTGTTGACTTGACTATTGTGTATGGTGAATGACTCTTGACACGATCCAATCCACTCTCCAATGATTGAACGAATCGAATCGCTGTTGGTAGATCGTCGCAGTTGATCACTGCTGTGTTGTTGTTTAATATAGTGAACATAATTTGGCTTGCCTTTCTGTTTGTTTGA
>Ga0181402_1000633_pt1 | contig 12959 bp, 9 predicted proteins | sample 25SPOviralmetaG_FD_130131 | JGI IMG/M metagenome (GOLD analysis project Ga0181402, IMG submission 130131) | Marine viral communities from the oligotrophic San Pedro Time Series (SPOT) site, San Pedro Channel, CA, USA - 25 SPOT_SRF_2011-08-17 | ecosystem: Environmental > Aquatic > Marine > Strait...
TATATCAAACGAATCAGAGATTGTAGCCCTTCCGTCAGGACTGAACACCGCCTCAAAGCCACCAGTTGCAAGAGCCGTGGTTCCTATCAAACGGGTACGGCTTTTCAACATGGATTTGCCAACCTTAGATCCACCAAACTTCTCTGCGGACCTAAAGAATTTACTCTTTGCAGGAGCAGTTACGATCTTTGAACCTTGTGCTACTTTGTTTGCTCGACCAAGCCACCCTATTATTGGAATGAAACCAAGACCAAACCCCACTAGCTCTTCGGTGACATTACCCGCAGTTGTTGTAGGGTTAAGGTTGTATTCTTTTTTAAAGTTCTCAAAAGCTTCAGTGACAGGGCGAGAGTAGTTTGTACCAAAGGCAGAATCAAATCCAGCGGTTCCAAACTCTGTAATACCTTGTGCCAAAGTTACAGGAGCAGCGGTTATGCCTCGACCTACATCTGTGAACTGTGATTCTTGATACGGTTGTATTTTTTGTTTTGCTTGAGATTTAAGACTATCTGCAAGCTCTACATCACCCGCATCAAATGCATCAATAGCTTGAGTTTTTAAAGTCTCAAACTCTTCTTTGTTTTTAAACTCTTCTTTTAAACGCTCCGCACGTTCCACATCCCCTGCTTCATATGCTTCGATGGCGCGATTACGAAGTTCGTTAAGCGTGACCATGTGTCGTGACCCTTATTGGTTGAACCAGTCTGATCCTTTTCCACCACCCTGTTTTACTCCAAACCGTGGAATACCTAAAGCTCTGTAAAAAGCTTCTGCGTTTGCTTCTCCGGCTCTTGTTATAAAGGCCTCGCCTTTTTCATCCTCGTTTAGGGTATCATCGGTTAAAACATCAGCGTATATTTCCGAGAAAAATTTGCCATTTTTAGTATCTAAATACCCAGTTGGATCGTCATACGTGGCTTTTATTTCAAGTTTTGCTTCGTACTTTTCAAGCTCTCGTTTATCTTGTCTTGTCTCTTTATTTAACTGTAGTTGTAAAGCATCGTCTCTTGATTCTTTATCTGTTGCAGCTTGCAACGCCAACATCTTGATTTGGTCGGTACGTTTCTGACGAGTTGCTGCATCACCGCGAAGTGTTTCAATCATGGTCATAGCCGCTTGTCCGGCATCCCCAGTAGCGGCGTAGGTTGCACCATACATTGCCAATGCAAACCCTGTGTTCTTTTTCTTTTCTTCTTCATCATCACCTAAGATTTCAGAGAACCTAGATACATACTTGTCAAAGACATCGTCAAACGCATCACCTGTTTTGACCTCTTTAAAATCGTTTATAGCGGGGACTAATATTTCATCAGCATTGGTCTGAACTTCCCGTTTGTCCTTGCCGCCCTGAACTTCTATGAACTGATCCAATGTTGGAAACTTTGGTTTATCTGGAGCACTTGTACCTTCCAAGTCTAATGCGTCTGGTCTATTTGTTAATTTAGGAGAATTTGCTTTTGCTTCTGATTCAGTACTAAAACTCTCAATAAACTTTTCTACTGGAGGTCTTATCAACACTTGATCCACCAATTTGGATAGATTTCCTTCATTTGTATCTTCTGGGCCTCTTTCTTCTAATATTTTATTATAGTCTTCACGTTCTTTTCGGAGACGTTCTTCTAGTTCAGTCTCTGTTGACGTATTAATATTTTCGCTTTCCGTAATAGCTTGCCCTGCTGCTAAAGCTGCATTGGGATCAATCTCATAAGTTTCCGAAGACCCAGGAAGGTTGACGCCAGGAAGATCAGACCGACGCTCTGCTAACAATTCAGCTAACTGTTGAGAGGATCTTGTATCCGAACCACGAACAGGTAACGCAGATGATGTTGTAGTCTTTTTAGTTTTTTCAACAGCATCTTTTCTGCTGCCACTGGTAGAATCTAATGATGTAACTATTGGAATGTTGCTTATGTCCACCCGACTGTCTAACGACTCAACATCTATAACAGTTGACTCCGATGATCGAGCTGCGTCAGGGTACATCTTTTCAAAACGCTCAAAGTCTCGCTCAGTCATTAACACTGGATTAGTCGTAACACCTGGAATGTTTACATATAGATATGAAGGAGGTTCTGATGATATCGTTTCAAACGCTGTGTCTGAACCGGTAACTTGAGGGTCTTCACCATATATCTGTTCTCTAGGAACAGACGTGTCACTCTCCAAAAACCCGCCTGCTTTTTGAGCTAAGTATCGTGCCGCACTTCCCTCTTTACCAAACAAAGATGAATATGCTGAAGAATCAATTATTTCTGATAGTGGTACGTCCTTAAATCTTCCAGTTAAAGAACCAACCTCTCCTGGGTCTGGTGTGCCCAAGAGATTAGATAACTGACTTCCCTCTTGCACCCCGTCTCGAACTAAACCTCGGTAGTACTTTTCTGGATCTGCTTGCGACATAACCCCCCTTGGACCTACAGTAGTAACTGTCATGGGTGAGTCGATACCAGGCGGGTCGTTGTATGTATAGCCACTTTGCCTTTGTCCACTATATCTAGCAGGGTATAATAATGTATCGAGTGTTTTTCTTGCGCCGCTTGGATTACCGCTGACTGGTCCTTGAGCTAGAAACCTAAGAATATCTTCTCTAGTTATTTGACCACCGTTTTCGTATCCAACAGCTTGCATCATCGGTTCAGACGATGCCATGATCCCGCCTTTTCTACGAAGCTCGTCTCTTGCACCACGGTTAAATAGTTTACGGTTTGTTACGCTCATGAGAATACTCCCGAGTTCTGAAGTCCGCTATAAGCTAATGCCGCTCCCGTAGCTTGTTGAAATGGAGATGGCCCAGGAGACATAGTTGTCTGCGCAGTGCCAATCGGAGCACCTTGCAACACATCTGAAAAGAAACCAACTTGTTGATAAGGCAACATCGCATTCGCTCTGGTTGCATCCATTTGAGCTTGCGCCTGCCCTTGCTGCTGTGCGCCAAGTTGTGAGAGTAAGTTAACATCTGACTGATTCATTTGCTGTGCCATGCCGCCCATCTGAGCAGACTGCATACCAAGCGAACCAAGTCCCTGACCCATTCCTGAAATCTGTTGCTGTGCGCCAAGTCCGGTAGTGATTCCACGAAGACCAAGATCCGCCGCCTGACCTGAGAGTTGACCTGCACCTTGTGCGCCTTGCATTGCCATCCCTGCACCTTGCATTGCTTGACCTGCACCCTGCATTGCTTGACCAGTTCCAGACAGTCCAATCTCTCCTGCACCCCTTGCAGCTTGTAAACCTAATTGCCCGATGTCTGTTCCAAGTCCCCCAGTCTGAGTTCCGAGTTGCCCGAACAACTGACCAACGCCCATTTGACGTTGCTGCTGCTGCTCAAACGCTTGCGCCGCTTGTTGCTGTGCTGTTTGATACGCTTGGCTGCGAAGTTGTGAAGATATACGTGCCTTTTCTCGTGCATACCTATCATCAATTTTACCTAACGCAGCATCTACCGTGTCAAACCTTCTGTCTCCGCTAAAGGCACCTTGCTGCAAAGCTCTTGATTCCAAGTTTCTTTCCATGGCGAGAGCTTCATCACTTCTTGCTCGATCAAGATCAGCAAGGGTTGCATCAAGAACTTGCTGTGTAAAAGGATCGTAAAATCCTTTTGCAGACATTGGGTCGTAGCCTTTCGCAGCACCACCAAGAAACTCACGACCTTGTCGTATAGATGCCAACCCCTCTTCTTGAAAGGGTCTTGCCATGGCAGTGACATCACGGAGTTCCCGAGCCGCTCTTTGTGCAACAGACTCTCCTCGTAATCCGGCTGCTTCACCTCGTAATCCGGCTGCTTCACCCCGATCCCCTGCGGCCTGTACATCTCTAGCGGCTTGTCTAAGTTCACTTTGCCCTGTGTCAACTTCCCCTGAGATCTGACCCGCTAAAGCTTTAGACGCATCAATTGCACCCTCTACAGTTTGAATACCTTTACCAAGGGCTTTATCTCCACGTTCTAGATATGGCTTGTATGCACCGATGCCCTCTTGAGCCAGATCAAATGCTTGTTGTTGCATGGGACTAAACCCTGCAACTTCATACTCTGGCATTTCCCCTGTAAATAATTCTTGCGCTGTTGGTAAAAGACCTTCAATATAGTCTGGGTTTTCAACCATCTCCCCTGTGTCGGGGTCTTCTATAAACTTATCTCCAAAGCCATAAAGAAATGGTTTTGCTTCTTCGGGTAACTCCCGAATAACTCGTTGGATTTGTTCTCCGCCGCTACTTCCTTTTCCCATTTCTTATGCCCTTTGCATTTTTAAATACATTTCAGCTGCTGCTTTAGCACGGTTGCCATTCTTAGCATTGCCAATAATCTCAGAAGCACGTTCATAATCTCCATTAGGGTCCATTGCTGCAAGATCTTTATGCGATAGTACCACCTCTTGTGTGGAAAGTGCAGCCTCTTGTACAGGTTGTCCATCTTGATAGATCATTGCAGGAATTGAATCACTTGTCGGAGTCCCTGGGCCTTCTATGCGACCCCCTTCGACGGCACCAAAAACCCTACTTGCCGGAACGTATCTACCACCGGGACCGTAGTATCCTCCACCCATATATGGTTTACGTTCTGGATTCTTAGGCTTTGGCGCAAACATACTTAACAACATCAGATTACCTGGAGATAGTATTCCATCTTTCCCAGTTAAACCGCTTAAAAGAGAACCAATACCTTTTTCTTTCATTGTGTCTTGTAGTGCGCCTGTTTTTGCAGCATCTGCTGTTGTGCCTGCTCCTGTTCCCCCTAAACCCAGAGCACCACCTACACCGCCTATTGCAGCATTTTTTAAAGCATCACCAAAATCGTCTCCTGATAACAAAGAACCTATTCCCGATGTTACGGCAGAACTAAGCATTGGATTTCCAACAAGTGAAGTTCCAAGTTTTGCGAGAAAAGGTACACTGCTTCCCGCCAAAGCCGTGCTTAATGCAGGAGCAAGGAAAGGTGCAAGGAACTGAATCATAAGGTGCCTCCGTCCATAGCTTGGGGCATTGTTACTGTAATCGCGGTGTGTCGTTTAGTTTCTGCTGTCCAAGGTTTTCCACAATCGGGACAGTTTCCGTCAGGATACGATGCAACCTCTTCAGGTGTGTCTACTAAGTTATCACAATAATGACACTGTAGTTTTTCAACAGACGTTGCTGGTCTCCATCGACCACCATCCGGCATTGTAATTACTGTTTCGTCAGACATGTTGCACCTATGTAGTTGTTACCGTTACTGAACCAACAGCCCCAATCCCTGCTGATCCACGAGCATGTGGTATATTTATTTCTGTTATCTTAACATAACCACCATGATTAAAGATAGCCCCAGTTTCTAAAGCAAAACTATCTGTTTGCAAGTTTGTAAATACACCGAATGTATTTCTTCCTTCGCCAGGGTTTTGTACTTGTTGAACATAAACTGAGAATGCACGTACAACTTCAGCTATATATTGTTGGTTATACTCTCTTGGAGCATTTGGAAAATATGGTATTGCAAGGTTTCGTGACATTACCTTCTTCCGTCGCTGCGAATATCTATTCGAGGAGAACCAAGCCTCCAACCCACACCCGTGGTGCTACTATCTACCTTAACGGCTATCGATCTACCTCTCAATCGTACATGTGCGTCTTGTGTAAATTGTTCTACAGGAACAGAAGCTGTCTTTTCCACGGCTTTAGAGTTTGTTTGTAAGTAGTTTCCTCCAGGAAAGTTTCTAGCTTTTAATGTAAAGTTTGCAGTTGGCGGTAAAGCAGTGGATGATCTAAATGTAAGATCGGGTATTAACCTTTTGACAAAAGAAAAACTGTCCCCCTCTCCCAGATCAAACTGACTTGACTCAATGTATGCACTTATAGCTGATGCAGGGGACGTGCTTCCATCGTCAAAACCTATCTCATGATTATACAAGTAACCATCTCTCCCAGCCGCTATTGGGTTTTCTTCCACACCTCTATCAATCCACGCAGTTCGTACCATTGTGCCATAGTACCAAACGTTTTGTAGATAGTTATATACAACGTAGCGATCATTGTTATCAGAACTAGATGACGGGTAGAACCACCACACCTCAGAGAAAGATGAGTTTACAGCAGCAAAACATTTCTCCGCTTGTGAAGAATTAAAATCAGAAAACACGTAATCTTTTACAGAACACGGAAGAGTTTGAACCCCACCGTTGTAGATGTAAAATTCACTTTTACCCATCCAATACACTGTGTCTTGCACCGCAGCTACAGAAGAAGGACTCCGTATTGTAATGTTATCCGAGATCATGTTGATGCCAAACGTAAAGGGAGGCCCAACATACTGTAGTGCGTGTAAAGAAATGTCTGTAAAAACAAGTATCTGTTGTCTTGTCTCAATAGCCGTTACGATTTTAGATCCTGATCCTATACTCAAACTACCTGCACTGTTGTCAGCCGTTGAGTTCCAGTCTGTAATGTTTTCTTGGTCTGAAAAACGTATTAACAACGGGTCTTGTGTCCCTATATTTGTTGCAGGATCACACCCGAAAGCTATCACATGCCTGTCTACATCTGACACAATAACTTTGGTTGCAATAGTTGGAGCTTGATTAGCTCCTGCAAGAGAACTTATTGCAACAGCCGGATTGTTCGTAAGACCTCCAGATGGTTGCCAGTAAAATATCCCACCATTCATTACGTTTATAAGTAGGTTTTCACCAAAGTTATCATGCGTCCATATTCTTAATGTATCGGTAATTAAATCAACAGATGCAGCCGAGTTCCAAGTTCCTCGAGACCATGTCCCTGCGCCCCATCCTGTGCCAAGCACACTGGTATCTAAGCCTACGTTTATCTGATATTTACCAATAACAGAACTCCCACCGTTTCCACTATCCGATGCGTTTGCTACGACTGGAGTTGGAGAATACTGCCCGTTTACAGTTATACTGCTCGTTGTTCCTGCGGCTCTTGCCTGAACAGTATAGGTAGACGAATCCGTTATACTAATAATCTGATACTCTTGGTTTAAAACAGCAGCGGTTACGTTACCACCTAAACTAGCGGCACCACTAAACGTAACGAAGTCATTGACTACCGCACCATGGCTTGGATCAGACACTGTAATTGTTGAAGAACCGTTTGATGCAGAGAACGTTACATCTCCGGCACTGGTGGTAGATCGTATAGGTGTAATGTCATAGTAACCTTGACCATACTCGGCATAGTATTTGAGATGAGTGCCTACTCCTAAATATCCATCTAGGCTAAGTGTTCTCCATGGATGCAAAGCACGACATGTCCCCAAGAAAGAGGTAGAACCAATCTTAGACCAACCTCCTATTTTTTCTGGAAACCCTTGTCTAAACCGTACCTTGTCACAATCAAACCACCCACCCTCGTTTGAATATGACGTTGTCTCCCTGTTTATCCCTGGTTGAAACTGGAGTTTTTGTAGCGGCATTCCATTATCCTAATTAGTTCAATTGAACTTATGTTTTTACTACGAGTTCGGTTGCAGAGATAGCAGTCCCTGCCAGTACACTTGGCGTTGCCGCCGTTGTGCCTATCGTTCCGTCTGTTTGTACAAAGTATTGCTGTCCTGCGGTAAGACCGCTCTGGTTATCTGACACAGAGCCTATGATGTCTACTGATGCGGCTTGACCACTAGCAACTTCAGCACGATTTACAAAACTTCCAGAAGCTTGAAAAACCGTAACTTTAGCTGTGTTGCTATCCCCTTCATCTTTGTATGAAATTACAGATACGCCCTCTGTGCTATCAAATGCAATACTGGTGGTGGATAAATTAGTTGTTGTACCAGATTCAAATGTTACTTCTGAATCAAATGATATGGAAGTTCCGCTTACAGTTCCTACTCGCAACCTACCACTATACGGACTTGGGCCATACCTATAAGCATAAATAACTTTATTGACACGGCTATCAAAGCCCATACCTACATTAGTTGTATTACTGGTTTGTACTTCAGTCTCAGAGCCAAAACTAATTGATGTACCAGATACAGTTCCAACTATAGCAGCGGCTTCTCCCCCACCTTTGACGTAACCTATTACTGTTTTTCCAGAGTTAGGGTCATGAGCTACTCCTGCAATCTGGCTTATATTACTATTGAATTGAACCGCAGAACCAAAGCTGATTGATGTGCCAGATACTGTCCCCACATATGCTCGACCACCGTTGGAACTTGTGTAAAGAGCAAAAACAACTTTACCATTAGTGCTGTCAAATCCCATAGCACCACCATATGCTCCTTCCGTGGTAACACCAGAACCAAAACTAATTGATGTGCCAGATACAGTTCCAACTACGGCGGTTGCTTGGGCGATTGTTGTGCCGCCATATGCCGTGACTACTTTATTATTTGTTGAATCAAAAGTAGCTCCAAAGAAATTGCTACTTGAACCCAAAATTTGTACAGCCGAACCATAACTTATAGAAGTTCCAGATATAGTTCCAACTTTGGCATGAGGATGACCTGAAGAATTTCTATATAATGTAACTATTTTATTATTACTAGAATCAAAAACATTTATTGTGCTGTTTGTAGTTTCAGAATTAAAAACGACAGGTGAACCAAAACTTATAGACGTACCAGAAACAGTTCCGATAATAGTTGTCCCATAGTTACTATTTCCTCCATCCTTACAGCTTATAGCCACTTTACCAGTGCTGCTGTCATAAGCAGCAGTCAGGGTGCTTGGCTCTCCTGCAAAACCAATTGAAGTTGGTGATCCAACAGCTTCAGATTGAGTAGCTGTTCCTGCCACGCCCCTAGACATACCAATGTAGTTTTCTGAGGTGAGGTTTTGATCAACGTAGGCTGTTTGATAAACAAGAGATGTGCCATGACTAGAATTACCAACATCCGAATAAGAAATTACTACTTTGTTTGAATTACTATCAAAAACAGTAGAACACAGTTTAGAATCAGCAGCTTCAAACACAGAGGAAGAGCCAAAACTTATGGATGTTCCAGAGACAGTTCCTACTATTACAGTTCCATAATCACTGTTATTTCCATCTCTATAAGCAATCACTATTTTTTGAGCGGCAGCATCATAACACGCATGTCCGTTACTATAGGTTCCACTTTCAAAAACTACGGCAGTTCCAAATGAAATAGACGTACCACTGACTGTTCCTACAATAGCCGATCCTACGTATGAATCATATTCGTCTTGATAAACAATAACTATTTTTTGAGCGTTAGTATCATAAACAACCGCAGGGTCTACAGACCCTAAAGCACCTTGATCAAAAACAGCACTGCTTCCAAAGCTTATAGATGTTCCGCTTATAGTTCCTACAATAGCTGTTCCTTTGTTTGAATTACCAACATCTTGATAGGCAACAACTATTTTATTATTAGTAGAATCAAATCCAATACCAGGTCTTTGTAAGTTAGTGCTTGCAAACACTACAGGTGTATTAAAACTAATTGATGTACCACTTATAGTACATACAATAGCAGTACCATAGTTACTATTATTTCCATCTCTATAAATTATTACAACTCTATTACTGTTGCTATCAAAAACTATTGATTGACCTGCTGCATCACTTGTTTCAAACTCAGCAGCAGTCCCGAAAGAAATACTTGTGCCAGAAACTGTACCCACAATAGCTGTACCGTTTTCAGTGGCAGCGTCATTTTTATAACAAATAACAACTTTATTATTAGAAGAATCAAAAGTACTATGTATTTCAAATGTTGCCCCTGCGTTAAAAACAGTAGGGCTACCAAAGCTTATTGAGTCTCCACTAACAGTTCCTACAATTGCAGTTCCGTAGTCAGAGTTATCGTCATCTTGATAAGCTAGAACAACTTTATTATTAGATGAATCAAACGTAGAAGCAATTGAACTAAATCCACCTATTGCACCTGACTCAAATACCGTTGCAGAGCCTATATTTTCACTGATAGTCGTTTCAGCAACAACACTCACAGTCCCATCAGCATTAACTACCACTGGCTTACCGCTTGGCAGTGTGCCACTAGCTACCGCTTTAAACTCACCACCTTCTTCAGCCCCTATACGCTTTAACATAGTTACCCTTTCACGATAAGTTTAGTTGCCGATACAGCCGTCCCTGCAAAAACGCTAGGATCAGCAGCCGTTGTACCTAGTGTGCCATCATTCTGAACAAAGTAGCTTTGTGCAGGAGTTAGTCCTGTTTGATTGTCGGCTATTGCACCTTGTGTGTCTACTAAAGCGTGACCGCCATCTGCTACCTCGCCTCTGGTTATATCTGTAAACCCAGGCAGCATAACAACAGAAGTCCCATAATTAGAATTACTACCGTCCCTATATGCTATAACCACTTTGTTATTAGAACTGTCAAACGTTGCGCCCACACTACTGTAAACATTGACACTAGCAAAAACTGTTGGAGTCTCAAAAGTAATATCTGTGCCGCTTATTGTTCCTACCGCTGATGTACCATAATTAGAATTATCAGCGTCTTGGTATACTATAACTACTTTGTTAATACTACTGTCAAAGACAGGACTGATTGAATAAACAGTATCACTTTCAAAGGTTGCTTCTGCACCGAAACTTATAGATGTTCCGCTTACAGTCCCTACTTTAGCAAGACCTAAACTACCTGCCCCGTTTAGATAGGCAATAACTACTTTGTTAGCATTGCTGTCAAAAACAATATCAAGTTCATCTGTCAACTCATCTTTGAATTGAACAGGAGATCCAAAGCTTATAGACGTACCACTGACAGTCCCTACAACGGCTTGCCCAGTGCTAGTTCTGTAGGCAATAACTACTTTGTTATTACTACTATCAAAGGTACTATTAATTCTTTGAGATTGTGCCGATTGAAATACTGCGGCAGAACCAAAGCTTATAGACGTACCGCTTACAGTTCCAACGATAGCTGTTCCATGTTCAGAGTTTCCATTATCTGCGTAAGAAACAACTACCTTATTGCTATTGGAATCAAAAGCAAGAGACACATGTTGTACTGCGGCACTCTCAAACACAACAGGTGTACCAAAACTAATTGACGTACCACTGACAGTTCCTACCGCAGCAGTGCCGTAGTCATTGTTTCCCTCATCTTGATATGCAACGATGACTTTATTATTGCTACTGTCAAAGACCATAGCAGGGAAATCCGTAACAGATGTTTCATAAACTGTTTCACTTCCAAAAGAAATAGATGTTCCGCTGACCGTCCCTACTATAGCCGTACCTTTTTCTGAAACGGCATTGTCAACAAAACCTATAACAGTTTTATTACTATTTGTATCAAAACAAAGATGAGGCTTTGTTGTGTTTCCCGTACTATTAAAAACTACCGCAGAACCAATAGATTCTGTTTGACTTGTTACATCAATCGGCCCACTCGACATTCCGATATAGTTTTCTGAGGTGAGGTTTAGAGTGTTTGGCTGACGTATTACTGCTACTCCATTTTGTGAAGTAGTATGATCACGAAAACCAATAATCATTTTTGTAGTGTCAGGATCATAAACAAGATGAAATACATTAGCTTCACCAGTTGTAAAAGCTTCGGCAGTGTTAAAAGTAAGACTTCCACTACTTATTGTAGCACTTATAAAAGTTCCTTTTTGACTGTTCCCTGCATCTTTATATGCTATATCTACAGCACCTGTTGTTGGATTGAATGCTGCGTCTACCTCTTGACTAGTAGCCGACTCAAATACTGTCGCACCACTAAAATCACAAGTTGTGGTTACTGTTCCAATAGATGCTGTGCCATAGTTACTATTACCTGGGTCTGAATAAGCAGCAACTATTTTATTGTTTGTGCTATCATACGCCAACCCAAAATGGTTTGAAGTAGCTCCATTTTTAATAAATGTAGCATTACTAAAACTAACATCTGTACCACTTACTGTAGCAACCCTACATCTCAATGAAGCACCGCCATAAAGAAATGCAACAACAAATTTATTGCTACCAGTATCATATACCATTTGATGCGAACTAGTATTAGCACTGGATTCCCAAGTTGCTTTAGTACCAAAAGAAACAGAAGTGCCACTTACTGTAGCAACTACGCCTTTACTGTCACCACCATCAATATTATACACTAGTAAAAATTTGCCAGTATCAGGATCATATTTACAAGCACCTGGACCCATGTTAACAGACCCACTGTCAATCTCTACTCTAGATCCTAAAGAAATAGAATTATCTGAAGAATCTACTGTACCAACTTTAGCATAGATTTTACTATTTCCAACATAGACTATTAAAAGCTTACCGTTTGAAGTATCAAAATCAACAGAAATACTTGTTATACCAGTAAAAGCAGAATTAACTCTTACAGGCGACCCAAATGAAATAGTATTATTACTATTATCAACTTGTCCTGCCACAACTTTCCCATTGTAACTATTTCCAGCATCTGGGTAAACAAAAACTATTCTATCATTAGTAGTGTCATATGTTCCTGAAAGATTTTCTATAGCAGCATCTTCAAACTCTTGTTGTGCTCCAAACGCTGCAGCCGAACCAGATATAACACTCACCGTCCCATCAGCGTTCACAACAACAGGCTTGCCGTTTGGCAACGTACCACTGGCGACTTCTTGTGTCTGTCTTGGTACGCTTGGATCGTTACCAATGATACGCATGATGTTTTACTCCCCACCCTCTTCAGCGTCAGGATCTACCCAATCAGGATTAGCTGACCACGTTGTGCCATCTAGTTTATACTTGTTGCCCACCCAATCTTCTGGTGCGTTGGTTACATTCTCTGTAATGGTAGCATTGCTACTGTTGAGATCAGAGATAATAAACTGAGGAGGATCTCCCACTGTAATATTATCTGATGTTGCTGTTATTGTTACGTTATCTGCAAGAAGATACTTACATAACTTAGTTGATGTTTCTACGATAGTTTTCATTCTTTAACCTTTCACTATTAGTTCCGTAGCTGATATAGCAGTCCCTGCTGTTACTGAGGGAGAAGCTGCTGTTGTTCCAAGTGTGCCATCCGTTTGCACAAAA
>Ga0181402_1000634_pt1 | contig 12949 bp, 8 predicted proteins | sample 25SPOviralmetaG_FD_130131 | JGI IMG/M metagenome (GOLD analysis project Ga0181402, IMG submission 130131) | Marine viral communities from the oligotrophic San Pedro Time Series (SPOT) site, San Pedro Channel, CA, USA - 25 SPOT_SRF_2011-08-17 | ecosystem: Environmental > Aquatic > Marine > Strait...
CAAAAATTCAATGAAACCGTAGATACTGAGTTTTCCCAATTAGTAGAAGTTCCTGATGAAACTTTTTTTGATCCTAATTTGGCTACCGTAAATGATTTTTTTATAATATACGAGAATTTATTTTTAGAAATTCCCCAAAAGGGAGAAAATAATTCCCATGAATTTTTAATTAAAGAATCTACAGAATATATAGGATTTGAACAACAAAATGAAGTAATTCAAGAGTTATTAGAAGAAATAACACAGTTAAGAGAAGAAAATCTGGGGTTAAGACAACAGAATTTGGATTTTATCCAACAATTTTCTCAAGGAATAACTACTGAAGAAGCAAGAATCTTATCTACAGGTACTGAAATAATAGGTATAAATTCTTAAGTTAAATAGTTATAAATAAATAATAGAATGTCCGAATTTTTGTATACATCAGGAAATGAATTAATATATCAAGATGGTAGACCCTATATAGGACCATATCATGTAATGGTGGATGGTACTCCTATGTCTGGAAATACTCATTCGGGAAATGATCAGACTTTATCATTTATAACCCCACCAAACGAAATTATAAGAAGACCACCCTCAAGTTTCTTTAATACCGGATATGAGTTAAGTGATCAAGAAATAATTCCTTCTTTTGAAACTGGTTCATCTTTTGATATTGATAGGGATAATATTGAGCTTTTTATATATGATGCTAATAAAACTTTTTTAGCTTCTCGACTTGATTATGAAGATTATAGGGTTGAAAATAATACATCTACTGAATTATCTACAATTGATGAAATATTAATAACTCCCGATAGGGATGTATTTAACCTTATAGAAAGGCAGACAGGTAATTATTATGCAGTTTATAATTTTATAACCCCTGAATTATCATCTTCTTTATCATCTCCATATTTTATTTCTCAAATCTCGAGTGATGGAACAGAAATAAGATTGCAAAATAATTTTATTGATAATAATGAAATTAGGTCATCTTTTAATTCTTTAAAAAATAAAATAGATTCTTCTAACTTTTTTGATGAATTTTATATAACCCCGGGCCAAAATGAAAATTATATAGGAGTTAACATATTATTAGATGAATCCCAAGAAGATTTGGGGATTCTTATTAAATTATATGAACCTCTTCCCCCTAATATAACTACTAAATCCCAAGTTACAGCTTTCAGCAAGATAAGTGAAACTCAAATATATGAAGTTAAGTTTAACCCTCCTCCCCCCACTAGGAGAAATACTTCTTTACCATTAAGAGGACCCAATGTTAATATACCTATACAAGATCAAGTAAATAATTCTACTGAATTTAAAACTTTATCATTACTTACTACTTCTTCTTTTACTTCATCTTTAGACCAATCTAAATATTTACTCAATCAAACAGGTATAACCCTTAACCCTAGTTATTCTATTAGTGATTATAGTGATTTTGTTCATTTTTCTTCTGCTAAAAAAAGATTAAATAATTTTTACTATAAAGTAGGACAAATAGAATCATTCCAAAACAACATAAATAGCTTAACAGCCATTTCACCAGCTACTTCAGAAACTTCTGCATCTGTAAATATATTTCGAAATAAGATTACAGATATCATCCAAAATTTTGATGGGTTTGATTATTTTCTTTACTATACAAGTGGATCTAACTCGTATCCTAAATCAAATTCTACCGCACCTTTTACCCTATATTCCACAGGAAGTACTGAAGCATTAACTTGGTTAGGAAGTGATGTAGCAGGAAATATATACTATGGAGGAGCTATTTATACAGCATCTAGATATGATGATGATAATCCCTCTAATTTGATATATACTATTCCCGAATATGTAAGGTCTAATACAGATAACCAATCATATATAGATTTTTCCAATATGGTTGGTCAACATTTTGATGAGATTTGGTTATATATTAGGGCCATTACCAATAAATTAAAAAATACAAATAATTCGGAAACAGGTATAGCTCCTCAAATAGTTGAAGAAACTCTCAAGTCATTTGGTTATGAAGTATATGGAAATAATTTTAATAACAGCGACTTATTTACAGGATTAATTGGAATTAATAATTCAGGATCATTCTTCCCTAATACCGAAAATGAGGTTATTAATACTTTTGTTTCTGCTAGTGATGAACCTGTTCCTATCGAGTCTGTAAGTAAAGAAATTTATAAAAGATTATATCATAATTTAGTTTACCTTGCTAAAAGAAAAGGAACAATATCTGGGTTAAGAAGTTTAATTAATATCTGGGGTTTACCTGATACTATTCTTAGAATAAATGAATTTGGGGGTAAAGATAAAGTAAATTCTAATGATTGGGATTTATATAGAAGAATATTTAATAATGAAATAACTTCATTCCAAATTGACGCTGATTTAGGGGAACAATATAATGGAGGGGTTGAAACTTTATGGAAACTTAACACATTATGGTCTTCTTCCGCTGCTATTACAGGATTAACTGGTAGTATTCCTTCTACAGTAGAATTCAGATTTAAATCTGATATTGACCCATCTGTTACTCCTACTTCTTCTATCCCTCTTCAACCTTTATGGGGATTGAGAGATAACTCAGGTGATACAAAAGTATTAGCTTATTTAGAATATAATGGTTCTGGTCCTACTAGTGGATCATTTAGTGGCTCTGCTATAGATCCTAATTACCAATACGCTGATTTAACTCTAGCTATAGATGGTACCCCACCAGTTTCTAAATCAATTTCTTTACCCTTTTATAATCAAGATTGGTGGAATGTTAGAATTCAAATGCAGCAGGAAAATGAAGCTCTCCCTAATGAATCTCTATATTCTTTAACTTCTGCTAATAAGATTTATAATGGGAAAGATGGTACTAAACTAGGATTTAAAGATTCATTAGAAATAAATTATAATTCTGGATCTTGGGTAGATTCTACAACTAGTAGTTTTGCATTAGGAAGAGATTTTAATTCAATTACTTATCCTAATTTTAGTGGATCTTTACAAGAAATTAGATATTGGACTCTATGTTTTAAATTTGAAGATGCAATAAATGAAGAAGTATGGAATAACCATGTTATGAATCCACTTTCTATAGAAACTGGATATTTAACAGGTTCTCTTTCCCCTGTAAACCAACTAGTATTTAGATCTAGAGAGGGGGAAGATTTAACTTTAATCTCAGGTTCACAAGGTGATAATAAAGATTTGGAATCAATTCACCCAAGAATTACAGGTTCTTATTTAACAACTTCTTCTTTTGCTGATGATTCGGGAACAGGATTACATTCTTTATATTCTCTAATATCATCTTCTATAGACGATAATAAAGAAATTCAATTTTTAAACCAACCAAGTTTAGGTGTAAAGAATCGAGTAACAGATAAGGTAAGGGATTATGGAGATGTAGCATATGAGAATGTTTTATCCCAATATAGAAGCATTCAGCAAAATTATGAAGCCTCACAATCATTTACAGAAGATACTAATTTACTTGAAGTAGCATTTTCACCCCAGGATGAAATAAATGATGATATTACTCATGAATTTGGATTTAATAACCAAATAACAGACCAAATATCCGACCCTAGAAATTTATCTTCTTCTTTAGATTACTATGATGGATTAAGAGATATTGCTTTAAAATATTTTGAAAAGTATATTAAAGCTGATCCAACTGATTATTTTAGACTTATTAAATATATTGATAATTCACTATTTAAAGCAATTAAAAATTATGTACCTGCGAGAACATCCGTTTCAACTGGTATTATAGTTAAACAACATTTACTAGAAAGAAATAGAGTAAGACCTCCCCAAGTTAATCCAAATACTACCATTGCGATAACCCCAGAAAGTGAATTTAATACCCCTTTAACATTTAAAGATATAACAATATCGGGATCAGTTAAATCCCAACCCAGAAATTTTATAACAGGCTCTCCAATCCAAGTGTTTGAAGGGGGAACAGGTGGGTCATTTGAAAAATTCAACACTGTTGATTTTTCACCTCTAGGACCCTCAGGTAGTGGTCCTGTTAGAACTTTTGGATTTGAAATAACCCAATCTTTTACTGAAACTGTATCTGATTTATCTGGTAGTATAACAAGAATAGTTGATAATCAAGATGAATTTTATAATGGGGAATTTAGTGGTTCACAACTTATTATTACAACCCAATCCCTTAACCCAGGGTGTGCACAATTTTTAAATATATTTACAACACCCCCACCAACATCATCTTTTGATTATTATTTATATAACGAACTTTTTACCTGTTCCTTAGATAGATTTAGAGATGTTAGAACAACCCCTAATTCAGGAGAAATGTTTATAGGTTATACAAGTGCAGGACCTTTCATTAGGGATTTTAAAATGTCTACTACAGATAAAGAAGGAAATGATATTACTTCTATCTTAGATAATGCTACAAGATTTAGTTTTGATTTTGGTACTGGTCTTGAAAATTTTAATGTAACTAGAACAAACCAAGGATCTGGATTTATACAATACTTAGTTAATGAATTATTACCCTCCTCTCCAGAGTATTTGTTATCTAGTAGCTATGAAGAATATCCTTTTTCAGCAAGTTCCAGTGCATCATTATCTTCTAGTGTTGGTGTAGGTACCATATTTTTTCAACCCAATGGTGATTCAACTTCAATCATTCTTTCAAATTATGATTCCGAAGATGATGATAATAATGTATTTAACGCTTCTACAGGTTTTTACACATTACCTGGTACCCCTAATTTACCTATATTCTACTCAGGATCAGTAAATTACTCAGGAAGTATTAATAATTCGTTAGTACAAACTCCTATAGGGTCTGCTTCTGTAAGTTTAATTCTTAAAAACCAAACATTACCCGCATTCTCCCAATATGTTTCTTCCCTTGATCTTAATATAGCTTCTCAAACATCACTTGAATTTTCAGGTTCTTTTGCAATATCAGGAAGCTTTAACCAGAATGTTCCTATAAAAAGTGACGAATTAGCATTAGAATTAAATTTAAGTCTTCCTGGACTTGAAAAAGGAATGACGTTTATCAGCGGTTCAATTACAGGTAGTGGGGCTGAATTTTCTGTATTTACAGGATCAAGATTCCCATTCCCATCAGAAACTACATTAACTTCATTTGAACCTTATTTACCTTTAGGATTTTCAGATTTTGAAAGACATATTGATTGTCAACCTTTATTTAATAACATATCAAATAATAGATTAAGTACTTTATATTTTGATGTTGATTACACAAGTGGGTTATTAAATCCAATTAACATACTACCTATAACAAATAGAGATGCAGAACTTTTTCCAATTCCTGATTCTAATTATACTTCCCAAAGATCAATACTTCCAAGGTATAATGGCTCAAAATTAAATGGATTAATTTTAAATAAGTATTCACCACCCGGAACTTCATATACAGAAAATAATATTCAGAAAACATGGGAAGGTGATTTTTCATTTGGTAAGGAACCTGTTATAGAACAAACCAAACCATTTTTTGGTTTTTTCCAACTTTTACTTCCTACCTCTCCTGAATTAGAATTTGCAACCCAAGCAAAATTAAAATATATTATAGGATTAGATGGTCAACCTTATAAACCTATCCCGAAACAATCTCCCTCATTTTTTGATGTTGAAGGTACTTTTGAACAAGGTAATATAGTTGATGTATCTTTAGATGATACTTTACAAACTGATGACCCTTCTTTAACAAATGCCGCAGTTGGGATTAATCTAGATAATTTTAATAAAAGAGCAAGGGTTATAAAAGGAGCTAGAAGGATAGACCCTGTTTTAACGACCCAAAAAGTTTCTATTTATGATGAAGCTAATGCTAATGATGCCTTTGAAAGTTCAATAAATATCATAAACCCCCCTAACATCACCACTGATTATAGTTTATGGGCATATAGTGATCAAGGTTTTGTTCCTTTATCAGCATCCCCTTTAAAATTACCATTTAATGTTGTTTCTTTTGATAATAGTGGTGGATATAATAATTCATCTTTTGAATTTACTTTTTCAGAGGATACTCAAACACCTGTATCATTTCAAACAAATGTTACTTTTAAAGTTAATTCAACAAATCCTTCTGGAACTCAGGGTATGTTAAGAATGCTTAGAGAAAGAGGAGGTGTTAGAGATAATTTAATTTCACGACTTATGATAATACCCCAGGGTGTTGATAGAATTAATGTAACACTGACTTCACCCCCTGAAGATTTCCGAGATGGTGATAAAGTATATGTAAGAGCTAGTATTCCCAATTTCGGGGGTTCTAGTTTTGATCAGGATGATAACCAATTTCCTGTTGGTAATTCAAGTGTAAGAGAATTTCTTCCTGTATCTTTTAAAGCTTTCCCTAATGAAACACCATTAACTTCTATAAACGCTCCTTTCTTTACAACAGGAAGTAATTATACAAACCAATTAACGGGATCTGTTAGTATGTCTATGATATTAAATCAAGTTCAAAAACCCTATAATAATACTACATTTAAACCTTTTAATGAACCTTTTAATATCCAACCGGGTGATGAATTTAGATTTGAAGGAAGAGAAGATAGAGTATTTTTGGTAAATAAAGTAACACTTAACGATACTTCTACTGCATCCACGGGTTCAATATTTATTCAAGTTCAACCTCCAATCCCTCCATTAATTAACTTGGATCAATTTTTAATAAGAAGATATAATGAAGATGGAACTTCGGTATTAATAGATTTAATCCCCCCTTCATCATCTTTTGCTACAACAAAAGGTTTAATAAAAAATGAATTCATAAATGAAAAATTAGAAGAAAATATTAATAACATTGTTGCTAAATTGTCAACAGAGGGGATAATTTAATATATTTATAAATAAATTACTTTAAAAAATGGGCTATTTAAATAACCAAATTGTCACAGTAGATGCTATTTTGACTAAAAAAGGAAGAGAGTTACTTGCTAAAAATAATGGTTCTTTCCAAATTACACAATTCGCTGTAGCAGACGATGAAATCGACTACACACTTTATAATCCTGAACATCCATCAGGGTCAACCTTTTATGGGGAAGCTATTGAAAATATGCCATTATTAGAAGCATTTCCCAATGATACACAAATTATGAAATATAAGTTAGTTACCCTCCCTCGTGGAACAGCTAAACTTCCTGTACTTGATTTAGGTTATTCGGCTATTACATTGAAGCAGGGAGCTTCATTAGCAATCACTCCTCAAACATTAAATTATTTAGGAGCTGCTCAATCTAACGAAAGTTCAGGTTATTCCTGCACTATTTCTGATGTTAGAATTTTAAATACATTCACAGGAGTAGGTATTAACACCCCAGCTGCTACAACCCAAAATGCAGTGATAAATCAAACATTAGGAACTAATATTTCTCAAACCGTCATAGGTTCTCAAATTAATTTAAGAGGAACTACAATTAATACTTTATTTGGGACTAATGCAGCTTCTGGGGCTCAAATTAGAACAACACTTACATTTGTGGGGTTAGATTCAGGAGCTAGATTAACTATTCCATTAACAATAACAAAAACTAACGTATAATGAGTTTTAAAAGATTTGAAGACGAAGATATAGTTGTAAGTAGTGATTCCATTACGGGTACAGCTTGGTCAACAGGTAATCCAATTTTATCTACTTTTTTTACTTCATCAATTCAAAAAGCAGGAAGTTCTGGAGATTTTTATTTAAGTATCTTTGAGGGAGACCCAAATGTAGCTAATAATAGTGCTAGTGTTCAATTTGATATAGCATATTGTGATAATGAAGGATCAGGCTCCGTTTATTATAACCCCGGGGTTGTAGGTAAAACCCCTACTTTAACTAATTTTGGTCAGTACAGATCATTAATTTTAGAAGATGAAAATTCTAGTTTTATATTTGGAACTGATACTAATGTGATTTCTGGTTCTCATTTTTATGCTATTTCCGTAGAACGAGCTAAATATAAGGAATCTTTATTCCCCCAAACATTTAATTTAGCTCTTTCGGGTTCTGGCGGATTTGATAAAATTCATCTTACTAATAATTCAAAAGATATTTTAGTGAACACATTCTTAGGTTCTACTAGAGTAATGCAAGTAGTATCTGGCTCTAATGGTAATGCTATAGGAGGAGATGGATATGTAGTGGGCAGTGGTTCTTATGGGCTATTCCTACCAGATATAGGAACTATTTTACTTAATCCTATGGCGTTATCCCAATCAATTCATCTATCAGCTTCTAGACCTAATAATGCTGATGGTGAAAATGAAGAATATCTATATGATGCTATAAATAGAGGAGGGAGTTTTGAGTTAAACTCACAAGAAACTATTTCTTCTGATTTTGTATTTGTAAGATTACGAAATAGTGAATTTAATTACTCAGAAAACCCATCTTTTATTTCGGGTTCAACAGGCGAGGTAATCTATCAAAATTTCATTAACCAGCCACAAGTTTATATTACTACAATTGGAATGTATAATGATTCTAATGAATTGATAGCTACTGCTAAATTATCTAGACCACTCTTAAAGGATTTTACAAAAGAAGCTTTAGTTAGAGTAAAATTAGATTTCTAAAGTGAATGAGTGCATTCAAACAATTCAACTCAAAGGATGTCATAGTTACACCCTTTAAAACTAACAAAAGTTTTACTTTCATTGGAGCTCATCAATTTACGGGCTCTAATGTAGGGATAGATAGATTTATAGGGAGAAATACTCCCCCTACAGATCAAATTACATCCGAAACGGTTACTGGGCAAATATCTTCAATCCCTGAAAGATTAGTATATGATTCTATTAAACATCTTTACTATTCAAATTTTTTATTAGATGCTTCTGGGAGTAATGTTAATACCGCTTCGTTTAATAATGATGGTACTATAACAGGCCCCCCCACTACAACAAATTATTATAATTATCTATCCTCTGATCTAGTACCTAGAAGAGAATTTCCAACTCAATCTGATGCACTTATAGGTGTAATTTCTATACCTTCAAAATTGTTTGGTGAATATATTAAACCTGGTACTTTTTCGTATGAAGAAGAAGGAACATTAATTACTGATGATGGGGAAGGTAATTTATTTGATTCTTTAGGTAATCAATTAGGAAATATTATATATGAACATGGAATTGCTATTGTAACAGTTGAGAATACAGGTTCATATGAATCATTATATGGCCAGGCAATTTATGGCACTGATTTGTATGGGGATAGTGGTGGTTTTCCAAGTTTCTTAACTAGTTCTGATGTTACATGTTCATTTGAAAGTACTTTGACACTTAATGAAGCACAATACTCAGTTAGAATAAGGGAAAATGAATTTCAATATTCTTTAAATCCTACTTTAATTACGGGAAGTAATATTAATTCTAATACTTATTATGATTTTGCTACAGGCTCTTATTTTACTCCGTATATTACAACAGTAGGAATGTATAATGATAATTATGATTTATTAGCAGTTGCTAAACTGGCTAAACCTCTCCCCGTATCTCAATTTACAGATACAACAATAATGGTTAACTTAGATATGTTTTAATGAATTGGACTTATGAAGGGAATGAAATAATAGATATTTCACAATTTCCCGAAAATACATTTGGTTTTATTTATGAGGTAACTCATACACCCACAGGTAAGAAGTATATTGGTAAAAAACAATTATTTTTTAATAAAAAACTCCCCCCACTTAAGGGCTATAAAAGATGGAGAAAAGTAGTTAAAGAAGGTAATTGGAAAAATTATTTTGGCTCCCATGATTATATAAAGGGGCTGCTTAAAGAAAATAAACAAGAGGAATTTACACGAGAAATAATTCAAATTTGCTATTCTAAAAAAGAACTCACATATAGTGAAACAAAATATCAAATGATGTTTGAAGTCCTAGAAAATCCTTCGTATATTAACGCCAACATTTTGGGTAAGTTCTTTAGATCTGATCTAGAGAATTATAAAGATTAATATGGTAAACGAATTATTAGTCAATTTGGCTAATTCAGTTTTAGGAACTGGTAAGAAAACTGCAAGGGGAAATTATGCTTATACTTGTCCTTATTGTAACCATTCTAAGCCTAAATTAGAAATTAATTTTACTACTAATAAAAAAGGTTTAAACCCTTGGAATTGTTGGGTTTGTAACACTAAAGGCAGCAGAATATCAGTTTTATTTAAAAAAGTTAAAGCTGATTCTTCTAAATTTCAAGAACTAAAGTCATTAGTAAATAGCTATGATTACGAAGATACTGCCGGGGTTTCCGATGAAAAACTAGAGTTGCCAAAGGAGTATCAAAAAATTATAGGTAATAAAGATATCATAGCTAAACACGCTTTTTCATACCTTAGAGCAAGAGGAATAACTGAAGATGATATTATAAAATATAACATAGGCTATTGTGAGTATGGTACTTATGCAAAAATGGTAATTATCCCATCTTATGATGAATATGGGAACCTAAATTATTTTACAGGTAGATCATTTGAAAAAGAACCTTATGTAAAATATAGAAATCCTAGTTGGTCCAGAGATATAGTCCCATTTGAGTTATTTATTAATTGGGATTTACCAATTATATTATGTGAAGGTCCATTTGATGCTATTGCCATTAAGAGGAATGCGATACCGCTTTTAGGTAAAAATATCCAAAGATCTTTAATGAAAAAAATTGTATCATCTAATGTAGAAAAAATTTACTTAGCATTAGATACTGATGCATTGAATAGAGCACTTGAATTTGCTGAAACATTTTTAGACTCTGGTAAGAGAGTGTATTTGGTAGAATTACAAGATAAAGACCCTAGTGAAATGGGTTTTAAAAATTTCACAAAACTAGTGCAAAATGCACAATCTTTAAACTACGAAAATCTTTTCGAAAAGAAACTTTCTCTAATATGAAACGTAATGTAAAAAAATCCTATAATAGGGTAATTGAAATATCCTCGGATGCTAAACAAATAACCCTCCCGGATGCTAGGTACTATAGAAGAAATGGCGATTATTATCCTTCTGTAACTTATGTGTTAAGCTACTACCCTAAAGGTAAATTTTTTCAAGATTGGCTTAAAAAAGTAGGATATTCTGCTGATTTTATAGTTAAAAAAGCAGGAGAAGAAGGTACCCAAGTTCATGAAATGATTGAACAATACCTAAACGGTAAAGAACTTAATTTCTTAAGTGAATTTGGAAACCCACAATACCATCCTGATGTATGGCAGATGTTTTTACGTTTTGTTGATTGGTGGGAAGAATATAAACCCACATTAATTGAAACAGAAGTCCATTTATTTTCAGATGAATTGAAAGTAGCTGGTACTTGTGATATGGTTTGTGAAATAGATGGTGAGATATGGATTATAGATTTCAAAACATCTAACCATTTACAAACTACTTATGATCTACAAACTGCGGTTTATGGTAAATGTTATGAGGAATGTTATGATAAAACACCCCAAAGATATGGAATACTATGGCTTAAATCATCTAAAAGAAAACCTGCTAAAGGTAAAATGCAAGGTAAAGGATGGGAAATGTATGAATCTAAAAGAACCCAAGAAGAAAACCTTGATATTTTTCTTACAGTAAAAAAATTATTTGATTTAGAAAATCCAAAACACTCCCCCATTTTCACAGAGTTTAAAACAACAGTCAAAAGAGAGTTGTAATATTTATAATAATGATATCATTAATACAGTTATTAAAAGAACAAACTGGCAAACCTAAGGCTATTATTTTAGCAGGTGCTCCCGGAGCAGGAAAAGGATCTATTTTAAAAGACCTTGATCTAGGGGGACTTAAAATACTTAATGTAGATGATATTTTTGTTAAAAATCTCAAACAAGCTAATGTTAGTTTAGATTTGAAAAATGCTACTCCTGAAGAAAGAGTTGAACAAGCTAAACAAATGGCTGCATCTAATAAAGAATTTAAGGGTGAATTGCAGGGAGTAATAGATGGCAAACAATCATTTGTACTAGATGGTACTGCTGCCTCATATAATAAAACTGCTGAACTAAAACAACAATTAGAAGAAGCAGGATATAAAATAATGATGCTTTATGTCTACACTGATTTAGAACGTTCTCTAAAACAAAATGAAAAACGATTTGAAAAATCGGGGGGTAAGGATAGAAGTTTAGCACCTGCTATTGTAATGCGTACTTGGAAAAGTGTAACAGATAATATAAAACCTTATTTTAACTTATTCACACCTGACTTTATAGCTGTAGCTAATACGTTAAAGGGTGATAAAATTGAAGATATAGAGAAAATTATTAAAAAATATCTAAAACCATATACACCTAAAAACACTAAGCCTAAGACACCCTCACAGCAAAAAAGATCTGAAGAACAAAAAGCTAAATTAAATGCTGAAATCCAGGATATGTTAGGTGAAGAATTTCTATATGATATTTTATCATACACAATATCTAAGGAAGAGGCACAAATGAGATTAAAACAATTCTTGAATGGCTAAAATAGGGCTATATGGAGGTGGGTTTAAACCACCAACTAAGGGACACTTTGAAGTAGTAAAACAAGCGCTTGAAAGTAATCCCGATCTTGATTCACTTATAGTCATAGTAGGTCAAAAAGAGAGAGGTGGTATAGATCAATCCGATTCCTTAGTTATATGGGATACTTATTTAAAATATTTACCTTTAAAAGTTGAAATCCTACCAGTAACTACTCCTATACGTACTGTTTATAACATAGCAAAGGATAATCCCCAAAATGAATATAAATGGTTTTTAGGTAAAAGGCAGGGTAAAGAAGATGATGAGACAGACATAGCATTAAGGACTAAACATCTTACTACTAAAAAAGATAATTACCCTAATCTTACTCCAATTACTATTGAAACTGCAGATAAAGGGGTTAGTGGTACTAAGGCTAGAGAATATATAAAAAATAATGATAAAACAGGTTTTTTTTCTTTATTACCTAATAATTTATCC
>Ga0181402_1000639_pt1 | contig 12929 bp, 8 predicted proteins | sample 25SPOviralmetaG_FD_130131 | JGI IMG/M metagenome (GOLD analysis project Ga0181402, IMG submission 130131) | Marine viral communities from the oligotrophic San Pedro Time Series (SPOT) site, San Pedro Channel, CA, USA - 25 SPOT_SRF_2011-08-17 | ecosystem: Environmental > Aquatic > Marine > Strait...
GTCGCTTCTTAAAAAAATCTGCTACGTGTTATGATGGTTATACAGATGAGTTAATGATGGAGATAGTTAAAAAACAAAGTGATTTTAATGATTCACCTGATCGCCCATCACTAGCAGTCATATTAGACGATATTATTGGGACTATAAGACGAGAAGCGTTTGTGAATGGTCTTGCGAGTCGCTTTCGCCATTACGGGATTGATTTATTATTAATGAGTTCTCAAAATTATCGTAAGGTAAGTCCTGTGATAAGAAGTAATGCTACTCATATGATTATAGGTAGTCCCTTCCCTAATAATAAAGAGTTAGGTAAGATATTTGAAGAGATAGGAGATCAATTTGGGGGATACGACAACATGGAGGCGATTTACAGAGCAGCCACACCTAACAAATATGACTTTTTATTTTTGGACCTGACTGAAAATCCCCCGATCGCCAGAAAAAACTTTGGTGAGATTATTGCCTATGGAGGACAAGGTTATAAAGGTAAAGTTGAGAATGCTGATTTTAATTTAGGTGGTGGCGAAAAAGAAACAGAAGAATAATTTTATTAAAATAAAAATAAAAGACATCTTATAAATGACTGAAGTAGTTAATGATTGGGGTGATAATACTTCTATGGTGCGAGAGATGAGTGGTTATAATCAAGCAGTTAATCAGCATAATGAGGATATACAGGGTAGATTTGATACAAAAATTCAATTATTAAAAAAGGACGCAAGAGCAGATGAGAAAGCACCCTTATCTGAAAGTGCGATACAAGGATACGCAGGGACACTCGCTCAATCACAAAAAGCAGTCCGTCAAGTATATAGTGGAGCGAAGGCTGTAGGAGGATATACAAATTATTTAAAAGCAGGAGGTAGAACTGGTCAGGAAACTGATTTAGGTTTATCCGCAGTTAAAAAAGGTGTAGGTATTTTGAGAGCAGGTGGGACACAAGCAGTTAAAAGAGTATTAGGTTCAGGATTTCAGCCTGGTTCTATAAGTCCCGAACAAGCATCTAGAAGTCTTGTAGATACTCCTACAGAAGCATTAGCACCTGAAGAAACATCTGTATCCGCCTCCCCTGAATTATCTAGTGCTGTTGAAGGAGCATCTGAAGATACCGCTAGAACTTCTGCCGTAGGTGGTTCAACATCGGCGGCTGCTGAGGGTGGTTCAACAACAGGAGATGTTGTTAAGGCAGGAACTAAAGCAGGAGCAGGAGCTGCCGATGCTGTTGGAGATGTAAGTAAATTAAGTAAAGCGGGTGATGCTCTTGGAACTGTAGGCACAGGATTAGGTATTGTTGCTGGGGCAGCCTCAGGTATAGAAGATTTAGCACAGGGTAAAATAGTAGGAGATGATACAGGTGAAAAGATTGGTAATGTTGCTAATATTGTAGGAGGAGCATTAGATGCCGCTTCACTTGCCCTCCCTGTCCTCGCACCTCTTGGAGCATTAGCAGGAGTTGTAGGTGGTATTGCTAGTCTGTTTGGTGAAGAAAGTGAAAGTAAGAAAAAAAAGCAGGATGCGACTAAAGCACCTCCTAAACCTCAAGGGACTATGGGTGATACAGCAGCCATCTCTACATTATCATCGGTGGGTGGTTTAACCTCCTCATCTACAGATACTCTCCATACTATTACCGGTCAATCCAGTTCATATTAAGAAATTATGGTTAAATTTGATTTAGATAGTTAGGTTATATTTTAGTTTAAAGGTTAAGCGGTATATCATAATAGAATAGTATGGAGCAATTAACTAAAGTAATGAGTATGCTTGATGATGTAAAAGATAAAATCTCTGAAGGTATTTACCTTGAGATGTGTAAATATCTAAAAGAATTATCTGATAAAAAAGTTAGAAGATTTATTAAATGTAAAGTAATTACTCCTTATGTATGGATACACGAAAAGAATTTAGACGATGGAGACCATTGTATGATGAAAGAATATGATTCATACCGCTATAATACAGAAGACGAACACCCCTCCGATATTACTATGAAATTAAGAAGTGATATAACACATCATACATTAGAAGTATTTGATAAAGATGAACCACAAAGTAGCGATGTGAATGGTGTATTTAATTTTGAGAATAATAAAATGAGATTATGTCGTGAAGAGCAGATAGAGATTTGGAAAAGGGATACAATTATAAAGAATTGGACTGATGGTATATTAACTCACGTTATATATTTAGATGAATTCTTCGTAAGGAATGAATAATTAATAATTAATTCGTAAAGTGTATTTTTAAAGTGTTGTTTTTTTTTAATTTTTTTTATATTAACTCTTATTATAAAATATGAGTGGATTTTGGGCGAGTGATGATAAGATACCAGTTCAACAGACTAAAGTGAGTATCCCAGCAGAGAATGGATTAAATTATACGGACGGACAGACTATTCATATCCATGTGCCTCCTACGATTGATTATATCCAGCCTCGTGAGACTTATTTAAGAGTTGATTGTTTGATTGATGATGATAGTTCTATGACTAGGTTATGTCTTGATAAAATCGGCGGATCTTGCCTCATACGTGATATTCGTATCTTTTCGGGGGGAGCGGGAGGAGTTTTACTTGAGGAGATACAAGGCTACAATGTCTTAGCGTCTCTAAAACATTCTTACGAACAGAATGAAAGTCTAAGAAATAAAAGAGAATTAGTTGAAGGCGGACAGAACCATAATCCTAAATGTCGGTCTGATGTAGGTGGTATTAAATGCGAAATTAATAATGTCCCTGATAGTTCTTTTGTAGATGCTTTTGAAGACAGTAATGCCTCACAATCTACCGTATTAGATAATAAACTTGTTAAATTGCTACTCCCACTACATACAGGGATTTTCCAAAATAATAAGGTCTTTCCCTGTCTATTAACATCAGGATTACGATTAGAAATTTTACTTGAAGACGCCCCACGTATTGTAAGATGTTTAGAACAAGTATCACTCACTAATCACCTGAATGCGAATATGTTATTTCATTCTTGTGAAGGGACTGCCTCCCCTGGTTCAGGTGGTGTAGATGGTGATGTAGGCACGACTGGACGATGGACTGGGACTGATACTATCACTTCTATATGGGTTCGTCGTAATAACGGACAATATACAGCGGCTAATTTCCCTCTACGAATAGGTGAAGCATTCAATCTTGTTGATAATACTAAAGATTTTACTGGGTCAGGCACAGATTTAACTGATGCTATGGTTTCATTTAATACTGGTGATGGGTCAGGTCTATTAAAGGTCGGTTCTATTAAACATTATGCCGCTCAGGGTAATGATACAAGTGTCGGCGGACACTGGGGATTAACTGAAATTGTCCTACAGAGTGCGGCTACAAAAGTTGGTGGTCTTGTATGTGATGGGACTTCTGGTGATGTATCTATTATTTCGCAGGGTATTCAGTCTAGAGGTGCTACATGGAAACCTACGATTACTCTGTCTAATGTTGCTCTCATCACACAACAGGTAGAGATGCCTCCTCAATACACATCTAAATTAATGGGTATGATGAAAGAAGGTGGTGTCCTAAATTATGGTTTCTTGTCTTATACTAATTACAGGTATTCTCAACTTGCGAGTGATGTTGTTGCTAATATTCGCCTCCCTCTACAAGAAAGTAAATGTAAAGCAATCCTTGCTATCCCTACAGATAGTTCGGTATATACAAATACTCAACTCGCTTTAGGATATGATGGTTCATTCCCTGATACTACTGCGGCGACAACTGACTATCCTGCCTTTACTGCTTCTACTTTCACTTATGATAATAAAAATGTTTCTGGAGAAGACAAGGTTAATTTTTCTACTCGTTCAGGACTTGTCGGTATATGGGACTATCTCACAGAGTATCAGTGGTTCTATGATGGGCGACTAAATCCTAACAGAAAGGTAGATACTTCACAAGTATCTAAAGGGACTTCATTAAGTCAGCAGTGGGCCATTGAAGGAGAAAAAGCGTTAGCGATGTCAGGAATTAAACCTCTATCATTTAGAGACGTCCATGAAAACGCATTTATCGGTAGGGCGGTCGCACTTCAGGACGGAGTATATGATGCGAGGGGTCGTGATTTCAATTTACAAGTTCAGTATAGTTCTAGGACTTCTGCTGGTGTATCTCAACCTCCTGTTAAGAATAAATTATGGAATTGCTTTTCTGCTCACTTGAGGACTATTATGGTTAAGGGAGATCAGATTTCGGTTCAGGTATAAATTTTGAAGTATTAATAGTTTTTTTATATTAATTTTTTTTATTAACTCTTATTATAAATGAGTAAATCTAATCTTGAGATCACCCCGAGCAATGTTCTCTCTAATGGGAAGATATCGTTTCGCAACGGAAACCCAGTCATTCAGTTTGTTATCGGAGAACAAGAAAGAATGTTAATAGGTAAGTCTGTTCGTTTCTGTGGTAAATTTAGATGTCGTCTTAAAGATGGCGACGGTGCCGATGCTTTTGTCGCTAATACTGGGAATGGAGCGCAATTATCTATGAGTTCTCGTTTAGGTGTCTATGGTGCTATTCAGCAGGTAGTCATTAGAAGTCAGCAGTCTCATCAAGTTATAGAACACATCAGGCACTACAATAGGATGATGAGTTCATACATCCCTGCTACTCAATCTTTACAGGATGCCTCAACTCATAATTTTAATGCGGCTTTAGAACTCCCTAACTATCAAGCACAGAAAGAAAGTGTAGTCAATCTCCCTAGTCAAGAAACAAGTGGAAACTCTTTCTGTCTGCCTTTAGTATGCGGCCTGTTTAACGGAATTGCGGATATCCCATTGTCTTCTACTACAGGTCTCAAGGGACTTTTGGTAGAAATTCACCTTGATAGTGATTCAAATGTCTTATTCTCGCAGAGTGGATCAACTAGTAATCTGTTAGATGCCTCCTATGAATTTAGTGATGTAAAACTTGTCTGTGAAGTTAGAGAAGAAACTTCGCAGAGACAAACTAACACCTTTGAATATAATTCTATAAGTTCTTACTTTACCTCCCTCAACTCTACGAATGGTGTGATTAACTTTAATCTAGGTCTCTCACGTGTATTAGGTGTCTTTATGAATTTTATTGAGAGTGCTAAAATTAATAACTTAACTGAAGATGGTATGACTACTATGCCTCTATTAAATGATACAAATGTTCTTGCGAATACTAAACAAGTTATTTTTACTCGTGGAGGAGAAAAGTTCCCATTAGAATATAATATTGATTGGTTAGGAGCCCAAGGGACTGCTGCTTACTCAGAAGTAGATAGTCAAGTTTATCGTAATTATTTGAATGCTATTAAGAAATTTATGGATATCAGTAGAATGTGTCCTTCTGTTAAATCTACAAATTATCGTCAGGGTAATGCGGCTGTCCCTGATGGTCGTGGTATTGTAGAAGTAGATGGAGGAAATGCCTATGGTATTGGTGTCGCATATGATGTAATTTCGGATCAGGGAGTAGATTTTAGCAGACTGCCTTTCGGTCTCCAGTTATCCACAGGTCTCAATACACAGAACCCTCAAGCAGTATTTTTATTCGTCCATGCTAAAAATACATTAGTATTCTCCCCTCAAGGTCTTCAGGTTATGTCCTAGATAAGCGGAAAAAAGACATCTTTTTTTTACCTTTTAAAGTATGGTAAGACTATTAGAATGTTTCTCAGGCACAGGGTCGGTTGGTAATGTAGCAAAAGAACTAGGTTGGGATGTCTTAAGTATTGATATAGATGGTAGAGCAGATATTAATATGGATATATTAGAATGGGATTATAAGAAATATCCTGTAGGTTATTTTGATGTGATATGGTGTAGTCCTCCTTGCTCTACATACTCACATTTACAATATGGTTGGATAGGTAGAGAAGTTAGAGGTGAAATAGTATCTGAAGAAACTATTAATAGAAGAATGACAGAAGTAGGCGACCCTCTTGCTAAAAAAAGTATTGAGATTATTAAGTATTTTAAACCTGAGTTATATTTTATTGAAAATCCTGATTCATCAAGATTAAAAGATAGACCCTTTATGGCTGGTATCCCCTTTTATGTAGTTGATTACTGTATGTATAGTGATTGGGGATATAGAAAAAGAACTCGTGTATGGACTAATAAAAAAGATTTTACAGCGAAAGTATGTGATAAGAGTGGAGCGTGTGGTAATATGATTGATAATATCCATCAACAGAATTTAGGTAATACATTTCGTAATAAAAAAGCATCTAATTTAAGAAAACATAAAACAGATGTATCTTATCAAGGTGGGTCAGGTTCATTATCATTAGATATGAGATATAGAATACCTCCTAATTTAATAAGAGATTTATTCTCTTAGTATGGTTTTTTTTTAATATTTTTTTTTATTAACTCTTATTATAAAATGGAAATGGAACAATCAGCACCTCAACCTTCGGCAGGACAAATCCCAGACCTTCTTAAGATAGGAGCAATGCCTGTGAATACCGCTATGGATTTAGAAAGCGATATTCTTGACCCAGTTATTGCGAATGAATCATTTATTCGTTTTACTTTACCTAATAAGGGGATATTACATTCTCACAGTAAAATTCAGTTTGGTCTTAATTCACCAGCGAATGATGCTTACCTCCCTATTAATGTAGGGATTGCTAGTCTTATTCAAAGAGCTACCCTGAAAATCGGTAATACGACTATCTGTGAAATTGATGATTTCTCGCATTTTACGGCATACAGGTCTCTATTTATGGCGAATGAAACTATGCGTGAGCGTCTCCAGTATCAAACCGGTCAGGGTATGAGTAAAGAATTCGCATACACGAATGAAGGTGAAGGAGTAGGTGCTAATGGATATGGTGGTGGTGCTTCTGCTACTGAAGCGAAAACTATATGTATGAATAATGGTGTAGATTACTCCCTTGATAGTATGACTATAGCAACAGGAGAACCAGCGGCTACATCTGAATTACAATTCCCTCAATATTTAGAACTTAAAAAAACTGATACAAATGCTTGTCCTACTTTCCAGTGGTCTCTAAGTGATTTCTTCCCCTTCCTCAAGATACACCAGCTCCCTTTGTATATGATGAAGGAGCAGATTAATTTAGAATTCGTGCTACAACCAGGCGGAGGTGTGGGTAATCCCAGTAGCAGAGTAGTTAAAGATGCTGATACAGGTGCTGATAGTCTTAATTATACGATTGATACTACTAAAACTAAAATGATATCAGACCATATCTTTTATCCTCAAGAAATGATGATTGCTTATGCGAATGCGAATAAAAAATTAGACTTCTCGTATGTTGATTACCGCCTCTCTAAACTATCTTTTGCTGGGACAGAGACAGGCACACAGATTAGAAATGTAGGTGGAGCAGGTCGCCTAGTCTCTAAAATTGTATGGGCGATGGAGAAAGTCCCTAATAATAATGATAGACACCTCACTAATAAATATTCGGCACAGGCAGTAGATAGGACTTACTCCAGTCCAGCAGTTCATACAGATACTCAAGGCACTCTGACTACTAATGTTAAATATAATGATAGATTTTTATATCCTATTGATGTAGATAATAACGCCAGACATTTTCATAATGTATCTCAGGCAGAAGGTCTTGTCCCTTTTGTAAGTCGTGAAGAATATTCTAATGAAGGTATTAATCTTTCAACACGTAAAACTGTGGGATACGAACAGCAGTCTCAATTAGGAGGTCGCTTTAACTGGTGTGCCGCTGAACTCAACCGAGCAGAACGTATTAATAGCAGAGGTATAGAATTATATTTTAATTATGATACACTCCCTACTCACGCAGCTGGTTATATCCTACGCACCTATGTAGAGACTATCAGGGCAGCCACCCTTGAAGATGGGTATATCTCTTGCTATTTCGCCTAATAAGTTAAAGTTAATTGATTTTTTTATAGTTGTCCTTTATATATGAGTGAAGGTCAATATTCAGATATGATACTCGTAGATTGTAATAGGTTGGCATCAGAACAATCAAAAGGTAATACAGATAATGATGGTAAATCTGTATGGACGAACAAACTCGGTTCAGGTATTAAATTAAATCAAGGTGATAAAGTTAGTATTCATTCAGGGTTCGTTTCTGAAAGGGGAGCAGGTGATAGTAGTATGGAGTTTGAAGGCATCACACAGAAACAACAATATTATCTGAGGGCTCCTACATTAAAAAAATTTCAGTATATGAATAATCCTAAAGATACAAGAGGGACTGCTTATAATAGATTAAATACTGATGCGAATGGAACACCTGGTAAGGCAACTTGTCATTATTATGAAATGGAACAGCAGGGACCGTTTGATATAAAAGATAATGAAATTAATTTTAAGATATCTTATTATAAGACAACTAACGGTCAAGGATACTTTCACCTACCTAGACGATTTGATGCGTGGAAACAGAATTTTAATGAGAATTCTATGACAGTTATTAATCCTACCTTTAGTGCTGGAAACCCTGATAACGAGTATGACCCTAACTGGGCCATTCTCTACAACTCTGAATATTATAGAAATAATAATACACATCTATTCGGACAGAATGCGGATGTAAATACCGCCGCCACGGCTGAAAAGAGAGGAGCATGGACTGACCCATTTAGACCTTTTACGACGACTGGTTCAACGACTGGTTCAGCACATAATCCTCTTGAGGAACCTCAGGTCTTTTGCTTATCATCTCCTAATCTCTCTTTAAAAAACCCTGCTGGAGAGACCCCCACGGCTACTACTAAGGGACTGAATGGTTGGGTGAATAGTCCTAATATGTATATAGCATCAACTCTACAAAAAGTAGCAGGGACTACTCAAGCACAAGAGAATACAGTATTTACGACTTTTCCGCAGCCTATGGACGACAATTGGGCGAATGGTAGAACTATGAATTTATGGGACGATGCGATAGTAAATAGTTTAAAACCGTGTAAAGCAGACCTCTTTTGGTATAATGGATACGGACAAACAAGTATGTCTCAATTAACATTAGCAGAAAGACCACAAGATGTAGTAGATGATAGTGGTGATTATTTTAACTCTGTGGAGACACTCGCAACTGAAACTCCATCTACGACAGGGACAGCTGGTCCTAATGCTTCATATCGTGCGGCTGGGTGGAAAGGTAAGAATGATAATTCAAAATATACTATCTTTGTGAAAGAAATATCTTATTTTTCACAACCTTCACAAGTATATGATTTTGATGACATTGGTCCTTGTGGATTTAATCCTAATATAAAACGAATAGGTAATACAGATTATGGAGATAGTGAAAGTGTTGATAATAATACAACATCAAGGCACGATTATTTCCCATATTATAATCCTAATCGGCAGGCCGTGGATGGTAGCCCTCTTGCTATAAGAGACCCTGCTATCTCAGAATATATAAGATATGAAGAAATAAAAAACCTTAAAGTCCCTGAAGGTTATAACACGGCAACTAATATCGCAGATGAATTAACTACACAATTAAATAAAACAAAAACTCCTGAAATTATTTTCGGTCAGGTAGGAGGGACATTCGCAGATAGTAAATTATATGAGTTTCAAGATACAAGTGCTCCCGCTGGTGGTTGGTATAAAACTTTTGTAAAAGCAAATGGTGATTCTAATGCTCCTCCTAAACCTATATCTAAACCTGTGAGTATAAAAAGAGAAAGTGAAACATATAAAAGTTTTCCATGTGCGACATCAGTAAGTTTTAATAGCGAACATCATTCTCGTTTTTTTATGGGAGACTTTGGACCAGGCAGTAGTTCAATATGTAATGAAGGAGACCCTAATAACGACAATCCCATCTATGCGGCTAAAAATACAAATTATTTAAGTTCGTATGCTACGATAGGTGTAAAGCGTCCTGATTTATGGGAGGCAGGTAGAGAAATAACTAAAAACTGTGGTCGCAGAATAATAAGTAATGGTAGTCAGAAAGCAGATTATGTCGCTTCACAAAATGGGACTAGTGGGTGGTCGTGGAAACAAGTGATTTATCCTCAACTTGTATCACAAATATATCCTACTGGCGGTGGAGGAGCAGGAGACTTCACACAATTAACAGCCGTCGTAGAGACAGATATAGAATGGAATGAAAATAATTTAAAATTAATAAAAAAATTTTTAGATATTCAAGGGAAATATCCTGAATTATGGGACGGAGTAGAATATGAAGTAAATATGACTTCTCCTAATAGTATAGCAAAACAGGGATTATCACCTGATAATTCAAGATATATTCACGTAGATGGAGGCGACCACGATGCCGATACTAATGGAAGCGATAACTGGAAATATCCATTAGGGAGTGATAATTATGGTGAAAGTTATATAGGTGAAGGCACTAATAATAGTGAAAATTTTTTTATAGGAAAGGGGACATCTGGAACTACAGAAATCAGAACACACGCATCTATGCCTTTATGGTTTTATTATGATAAATCTAGAACTGATATTGCTGATGGGGGAACAAGTGAAAATGATTTATATTATGGTTTTGCTAAAAAAATAACTTACAGAGATCAGTATGAAAATGAAACTGGTTTTCAAGTAGAAGAGGCGGACGGAGATTATGCGGCTGGACTAACGACTTTTAATATAAGTTCTCTAGGTGGGATTTATAAACCTGACACTCTTTATACAGGTGAGTTTATTTCAGCAACTATAGTAGGAGAAGAGGGTAGTGGCTGGACTACACCTATTAATATCACAAACTCGGTATTTGTCGCAGGAGGGCAAACACTTACGATTGCTTCAGGTCTCCCTATAACCCTTGAAGTCTATACTAAACTCACAGTAAATTTCGTTAGATTTAAAACAAGAGAAGGTATAGCATTTACAACTAAAAAAATAGGAGGTTTAGCAGATTATTATTTTAAATCTAAGCAAAACGGAGCGTCAGGTTTCGGAACAGGTCGTAGAAGGACAATAGGATTTGACCCTCACTTCTCCGCCTATGGTTCATCTGCGATATGTTTATATTCAGGTTTATTATCAGGTCAGCCTTCAAATGATAATTTCCAAGATGGTCGTAATTCAAAGTTAGATAAAGAAACCTCCCTAATAAATATGAGTTATAGATTTAAAAATAATTATTTATACCAAAATCCTTATGTATTAGAACAACCTTCAAGAATGCGAGGTAATAGAACACTTGCTCCTACTACACTAAATAATGGAGGGACACCAGCGGGCTCTTACGTCCCACCAGCGGTTGCCCCAGCAATGAATGAATATGCGACTAATAATGGTGTTTATAAAAATAAATCACCTATCTATCAATATATCCGTGAAAGATATGTAGGAGCAACTAATCCTCAGTTGTCTTTTGATACAGCATCATCAAGATTTAATTTTCAGTCTCTACATACACCAGAGCGAGTAGGTGGTTCAGGTTCATTAGGGGCGACTACTTCTGCGTGGGATATAGAACAAGACCCAGCAAACGCAGCAAAAGATGAATTAATAACATTAGACCAAACGAGTGTCCCAGCAGATATAAATAATGATGTTTATTATGTAAATAAAAGATTTACAAATAGAACTGATTTCTGCCCTGATTTATTCCCTTACGAACAACCTATACTATGTGCTTATTATAACGAACAAAAAGATATGGTAGTCCCTGCTTCATCAGGTGTCCCTGAAGATACAGCCAATTTAGTCAAACAGACATATACTCCCTTGAATGGTGCTGTAAGTCCTTTCTCAATAATGGATGCTGATGGTGGTATATTTATAGAAGACTTCGGTTTATCGTGGGATGGTAGTATAGACGCAACAGATACAGATAAAAGAAATTATCAGAAAAAAAACTGGGATAAATCATTATGGTCTGTATTAGGATTTACATGGGAGCAGTTCCACAGTCAAACAACCTTATCAAGACAAAATAGAATTAATAGTATTTCAACGAATACAAGTTTAGGAGCATTGACTACGAATGCTGAGGTTTCACAAGCAGATTTAAGTAAGTTTTCATCTAATCTATTCGGTGTCCCTTATAATACATCACAATTACCCATCACTCAAAATCCTATGATAGAAGAATCATCTTTGGTAGAAGTGTCAAACCCCGCTCAATCAGCATCCTATCAATTCACAACCACAGCCCCTACAGACTATTACCCCATAGTTAATCAGGCATCTAAATCAGTAGAAATATCAGCAGTCAATCTCCCTAGAAAGATGATTAATCCCTATTATTTAGTTAAATCAGACATCGTATCAGATATGAAATATTATGGTGGCGATGATAGTGGTATAAGTCTTCCTATAGTCTATGTAGTTAATAAAGAAAATGGTTTCGGTGATTTCTTCTTTCAATCTCAAGGACAGCAAGAATTTACAATCACAAAAGCGACAACATTATCATCTATTACAACAAGTATTCATTTACCTAATATGAGAACACCCTTATTAAATGAAGGTTCATCAATCATATATAAGATTGTTAAACAAAATCAATCACAATTAGGAGTAGCAGAACAAATATTACAAGAACAAATGAAAAAACAGAAATCTAAAAAAAAATAAAATGAATTAATATATGCCTAACTCACGACTAAAACCTATTGACGAGGTAAGACGTGATGTCGCCCATTTAAAAAACACAGTTAAAGAGTTAGTAGTATGTATCAATCAATTAAAAAAACAAATTGAAGATGATAAAGAAAAAGAATTCATTAAAGTAGAACCTGAAAAATCATGGTGGTGGTAAATATGTATATATATATGCTGACCTCAATAATTTTAAAGTATCCCTATAGTGATATTATTTTTCTCTGGGACTTTTTATAATATTTCAAAAGCGAGATATATATACACATTTTAATTCATTTTTTATTAGTCAAAATAAAGATATCTTTTTATTGCTTCTAATTATAATATGCCTGTTGAGAAGTTGGATATAAGAAATATTATTGAGATTGAAAAGATTAGAAGTCTATTAGTA
>Ga0181402_1000640_pt1 | contig 12904 bp, 17 predicted proteins | sample 25SPOviralmetaG_FD_130131 | JGI IMG/M metagenome (GOLD analysis project Ga0181402, IMG submission 130131) | Marine viral communities from the oligotrophic San Pedro Time Series (SPOT) site, San Pedro Channel, CA, USA - 25 SPOT_SRF_2011-08-17 | ecosystem: Environmental > Aquatic > Marine > Strait...
CCCTTGGGGAGCTGAAGCGACTCTTTGCACAGCGGGTCGAGCTTCACTTTGAACGATCTTAGATCCACCATTAGCGGATTTGGTATGAGGATAAACCGTACCTACACGGCTGTCCAACTCTTCGTAATACTCGTCAGAGCCTACGTCATAGCCCTCATTGGCTAGATTGTAGTGTACATAATAGGCGTACTGCGTAGCCTTCATGTCATCTTCATCGTCTTTGTTAGCGTACCAAGGGTTTCGATCATGCCACTCCAGAGCGTCTTCAGTCGGAGTAACCTCTTGCTCAGCTTGTTGATACTGCTCCTGTCGCACAACCTGCTCGTTGCCTTGCGACACATACTCTTGCTCTTGAGCGGTTTGCTGTCGAGCCTTGGCGACTCGAAGCTTTTCTTTCTGGATCGATATATCGCTCTGTAGCTTAGCTGCCTTGGTGATCAAGTCTGCATCACCACTTTCAACAGCTTTGCGATAAACATCGTCTATTTGTGACTCTTTAGAAGATAAAGCCTCTTCCTCTTTAGCCAGAACTTGATTTGACTGCTGAACTGAATGCTGTCGGTACTGCTGAAGCTCCGCTTCTTTCTGCAAAGCAATCTGCTCAAGCTGCTGCGCTCTTTGCTCAGCTTCTCGGTGCTTTGCGTTGAGTTTGTTGATCCGCTTGCTAACCGACTTGGTGTAGTTTTCAAGCTCGTCGCCTTCACTGGCAACGTCAGAGCCTTCTACTGGGTCTTCTGTGACCTCTATCGAGACCTGTTCTTCCTCGATCTGCTCGGCGTTTTGATTCTCAATCATGTGAAACTCACTATGTCATCTGGGTTAAGAATGGTGCCAATGACCTCATCGTCATTGATAATTCTGACTTCTCCGCCGTCTTCGAGCTTAAATCGAGCGCCTGAGTAGCGGCCAATCAGAACCCATTGCTTTTCTTGGCACCACGGCTTGTTTCCAAACTTTTCCGTGTCGCCGTAGCAAAGTGGCCCCATTTTTACAACATATGCCACAACAGTGGCAAGAGCCTCTCGATCTACGGTTTCTTTAAGAAGGTGTATGCCGCCATCGCTCTGAGCTTTGCCTTTGTATGGCAGAACCAACATTCGCCAGCCCGTAGGGTCTGGCATACGTTCTAGGGCGGATTTATCAAGCAGGGTTGGGTCGAGAACGCGCTCATCGCTTGAAACGTAAGCGGATTCAGTGGTCGGGATTGTCAATTTAGATTTCCTTATAGAATTCTTTGATGGTTTCCTCGACCAAGTTTATAACAGTTAGCTCTCCCTGCAAACTTTTATAATGTTCTATATCTTTGAGCATACCGTCCATCATGACCTCGCGGATAAGCTCTCTCCGTTCAGCCATGACCCGTTTTAGGCGCGACCCAAGGTCAATGTCATCCACTAAACTTTCTCGTGGAAATCGAAGCCACGAGTCGCAGCGCCAGCGCCACGGGCCTTGATTACCTTGACCTCGCCGCCCATCGTGCGGCGAATCAGCTCAGGCGATGTAGGGCCAGATTTAATGGTTTTTGTAGGTGACTCAACCTTTTTGATTCGGCTCATGTCTTTCATCAGTCTTCCTCGCTTTCTTCAGTTTCTTTTTTGGCAGCGGCCTTTTTGGGCGCTCTTTTGATAATAGGCTCTTCTTCAATGACGAACTCTTCTTGAACCTCTTGAGCGACCACCGCTTCAGCCTCTGGCTCTTTGACTACGGGTGGCTCTTCGCCAGCAATTCGAGCCATCTTTGCGGCAATGCGCGTATCGCTCTTTCTTTTCTTTTCGTCAGCATCTTTCGCCTTTTTTTCTGCTAAAGCCGCTTCTACCTGCCTAGCAAGCTTTTTGCTTTCACGCAGCTCTTCAATTCGCTGTCGGACGTAACTTGTTGATGAAATTAAATTAGCCACTATCGGCCTCCCATGTTTTTATTTTGCATGTCTAGGAGCTTCAACTCCGCTTGTTGCTCTAACCGACGAAGTGCTACATCTAACTTATCGTCTGCAACTTCTTTCTGAATTCCAAGACGCTGCTTGGCAATCTCTGTCTCCAAAAGTTTTTCTTTCGCTCTTTGCTTTTGTTTTTCCTCGAATTGTTCATTTTCAGCGTCGATAGCTTTTTCTTTAAGGTCTAGCTCTTGCTGCCTGATCTGAACCAAAGGATCTGTCTCATCGCCCTGCCCAATCGATTCGAGCAATTCTTGAGTCAATTGCGCCAGAATCGGTGCAGAATACTGTTCCATCTGCATTTGAATCTGGCTTTGCATTTGCTGCAATTGCTCAGGAGGCACTTGGCCAGATTGTGATGCCGCCTGCATCTCTTGCATCTGCTGGCTAATTTCTGGCGGAACTTGGTTTTGTGCCATTTGACTAGCCATGAATTGTAAGTGCTGCATCATGTGGCCGATGATCATTCCCTGAAGCTGCGGGTTCTGCTTAACCACGTCGGTTAAAAATAACGACCTGTGAGCGTCAATATGCGCCTGATGGTTCTGGCCCTCAAAAGCCTGTGCAGGCTGGCCCATCAAGAAGCCACTGTTCTCGATACCCGCATCCATAGGCATGGGCTGCGGTGGCTGAGGTGGCGGCTGAATGAGGCTATCCACATCATCCACGCCCAGAGCCGAGTACATGCGCCTATACGCCTCGTAGATGCCCTGTGGCCCGTGTATTTCAGGATTAGACTGCACCATCGTAAGCAGCTCTTGAGCCATCGTAATGCGCTGTGACTGGCTGAAAATATTGGGATCTGATACGGGGATGACATCAACTCGGCCATCAAAGTCCTGACCCATAATCTCTTGGGGGCCATTGCGTGAAACATAGGGGTAGTTGGGCGGTAGATACTCAGCAAACACCTTGGCAAGAAGTTGGAACTCAAGTTTCTGGCTGTAGTGCAGGCGCTTGTGTATGGCGCTCATAACCTTGGTGCCACGCTCCAGCAGAGCCACTGTGGTGCCTACTGGCATGGCTTGGTTCATATCACCGATATTCATGTCAGCTATAGACGCAAATCGCTTACCAGACTCTACAAGCAGCCCTAAGAGCTGCATGAGCACGTTGCTGGGTTCTTTGATCGGCAGCGGTATCAGGTTTTCTCGCAATGAAGCACCCGTGGTGTCGATGTCGCGGAACTCGCCCGGCTGTAATGGGCTGTCTTCGTCACGAATCCGCATACCGCGAGCCTTGAAACCTGCTGGCAGGTTGGCCAAGGTGCCAGCGTCGATGAGCTGGCGCAGAATGGACGTGGCTGACTTCGATATGCCACCAATCATGTGGCTCAAGCCTAACCCGTAAAAGCCAAGGCCCGGCAAGAACTTGTATTGCACGAAGAAATTGATCTTTGTCTTGAGAGGGTCAGTTTCGATGTAATTGCGTCGAATCGACAAAACCTTCTGGCTCTGTTCGTCAATTGTGACAATGTACGGCAACTTGAGGCCCGTAGGTTCTCCGTCCTCGCCAACGTCTTCAAAGCCGGGTATGTCTAGGATGGTGTGCGTCTCAAAGACAACGTGATCGCGGTCTTCTCGATACGAAGGCTCCATGCCCTCAATCTCGTCAATCTGCTCTTCAATGTCGCTGCGATTTACAGTCATCGAGCCGCCTTTAAGCTCAACATCGGCATAAAATCCGCTGAGCTGCTGCTTCTTGATCTCGTTACGGCTCATGTTCAAAACATGAGTAACTCGCTCAGCCGAGAACAAATCGGGCGCTTCGTAAGGAACCACAAGGTCTTGAGGCTCGATAAACTTGCTCATCGCACGGCTTGAGCCAGTATCAAAGTACACTTTCTTAAACGCAGAGCCTGCGAGCGGAAGATAAAACAACAGCATATCCAACTCTGGATCGTACTCTTGCATGACGTTCATGATGTAGTAATTCATAAAGTCTTGAACGCGACCAGCCTGCATTTCAACCTCTGGGCTTCGCGCGCCCACTATCTCGGTTTTGACTGGGCCTTTCGACGGCAAAAGCTCTTTGTAAGCTTGAGCCTGAAACTGCGTGACAGATTCTGCCAATATCGGGTGAATAACCCCAGAAGACCCCTCAAAAGGTTGGCTGCGAGAATCATCAAACTTCATGCCCAGATACTTCAAGCCATCGGTGTATGTCTTTTCCCACTCAGATCGGCTTTCTTTATCGGCTTTGATCGAACCAATTACGTCGCTGGCGAGCTTGGATAAGTCGCTGTCTGAAATGAAATCGACCAAATTTGCGTTGAAATCGGTAGCTATCTGCTCTTCTACGGCATCAATCTCGTCATCAATCAAAATTTCTTGTTCACGAACCAGTATCTCCGCAGCATTGCGAATCTCGTCGTTTCGAGTCATCTCTGGCTCGATCTCCATCGCGCTACCCGTTGGCATCACGTCAGGATCGTTCTCTGTGCCCAAGCCTTGTTTTTCAATCGCCATTAGTAATATACCTGTCTGTCACGCCTTAAAAACTCAGCCTCTTCAGGGTAATCGTCTTGCAAGCTCAAAAAGCCGCCTTGACGGAACCGCATCAACGCCATCGTTGCCGAGTCACAGTAATCGTCGTTATCGCCAAACGGAAAGCTCGCCATTTCCTCAATCACCTCATCGGCAAAGCTTTCATCTGGTGCCCAAACCATGCCCGACTCAAAGATCGGCGCAACGCTGTTCATTCGGGCAATCTTATCTTGGCCTCTCGATGGTGTATAGGCCGTCACTGGGATGCCCATGCGCCGAAGCTCTTGAGTCAGTGGCGTACCACTGGCTTTGGCCTCGATAAGAATGCAGTCTGGCTCCCAATACTTGTACTCTTCGTAAGCCAATCGCTTCAGCTCAGGAAAATCCAACCTGACTCGTTTGGCGTCTAGCAATATAATTGCTTGAACATTGTCATCTGGGGACTGAAATATCGCCCATGTGGTTATGGCCGAGTAGTCGGCGGTTTCTTTTTTGCTAAACGCGGTGTCGTAGCTCTGAATGACGTATTCATAAGATGGCACCCAGTCCTTTTCCCATTTGCGCCACCACTCTCGCTTCACGATAGAGCCAGCTTCAGCGGTTGGGTTTTGCATCCACTGAGCGTTCCATTTGCTGATTGGTAGAGACGCTTTCACCGACAAAAGCTCTTCTTTCTTCCAGAACTCAGGCCAGAGCGGAGTTTCTGACTCAGGCATTATGGCGGGGAACTCGACAACCTCCCACTGGTCAGCGTGATCGTCGCCCTGCTTCTTGAGAACCTTCCCTACAAGGTCTTTTGTTGACCATCGAGTCATTACAATGATGATCGTTCCGCCCGGCTGTAGACGCTGCCGTGGCCCTGACGTGTACCACTCATAAGCGGACTCCATTGCCGTGGGAGACAGCGCGTCTTGCTCAGAGTGCGGATCGTCAATTATCAAGAGGTCAGCGCCTCGACCCGTGATAGCACCACCAACACCCGCGTAGAAAGATTCACCTTCCTGATTGGTTGTCCAACGACCCGCCGATTTGTTGTCGGCCTGCAATTGAAGCTCTGGAAACACCTGAGAATAGTCATCTGAGTCGATGATATTTCGCACCTTTCGGCCAAACCGAACCGCAAGCTCGGCGGTGTGGGTGGTTTGAATGATCTTGAGATCACCCTTTCGACCCATCATCCAAGCAGGAAAGTAGGTGCTCGCAAACTCCGATTTGGAGTGTCTAGGAGGCAAACAGACAATCAACCGCTTCAGCTTACCCTGTGCAATCTTGTTGAACTTGTCGCCAATGATTTTGTGATGACGGCCCAAGATACACTCAGGCCACATATGCTTGACGAACTCAATAAAATCGCCCTGACACCTGTCCTGCTTTTCCATTTGGTCATAGCGAGACAGAAGCGCCAAGGCTTCGTTTTGATCCTGCTCGCTCAGGATCTCGAAGTCTTTAAGCGAGAGTTCAGACATTTTCCCAAGCTTCCCCTTGGAACAACAAAGCCTCTGCCTCGCGCCTTCTTACCAAGCCGTCTAACACCTTGCCGCCAGCTTTATTCCAACGCTTGATTTGGTGCGGCACATCCGCCATATCGCCTTCGTTGAGTCGATTCAATAGCGTGGATGACTTCAAGTTTGTCGGGCCAAGGTTGTATGTCCAAGCCACTAGCGCGTCAAACTGACTTTGCGTCAGATCCGCATCAACCAGCTCGTTAACGTAGCCCTCAAACTCCTGCAAATCATCAACCAACATATTGTCAGCGTCTTGTTGTGTGCAAGAGTCGCCCTCGTTGACACCTCTTGTGTGACCATAACCAATAGTCCAGACGTTGGCTGAGCATTGATATGCTTGTAGCTCACAGCCCTCGAACTTTTTAATCAGGGATATCCCCTCTTCGCTGGTCACTCTCATCGTCCAGTTCCTCGTCCAAATTTTTGTAATATTGTACAATAGTGAGCACTTGGCGGATATATCTTTTAACTTCCGCCATGTTAGTTGATAGGTTCTCATAACCTTTCGTCGATAAGCCATAGTAAGCGTTTGTCGGGGCGTTGCCCTCTTCAAGATCATCAAGATATTCCTGCATCGTCTGAGGCGTAAGAACCTTCCATTCGACAGGCAGCGTGGATATAGCGTTTGGCAGTGCAGGGTGATAGACGGCTGCTGGCTTGATGACCGTGACAACCTCAACAGGCTTGGTCTCAGGGATGTATGGCTCTCGACCTATCAGGCCGCAACCACTAAGAAGCAGGATCGGTAATAGCTTCCAGATCACTTAATACCCCCTTGGTGCCACGGTTGATAATGTTTTCAATCAGCCCCGGCTTGCGTAACGAAAGCACATTCATATCGTGCTTTGCGAACTTTTTTCGGATCGATTCCACCTCTTGCTGGGCTTGCGCGTTAGCAGCCTGAAGCTCGTTGACTCGATCCAGTATGCGCTGTTGGCGCTCTTCAGCCTCCGTGAGCTGTTGATTCAGGCTAGATATGCTGCCCTCCAAGACTAGCTGGTTATCTGCCGCTTGACGTAGATCCATAGCCATAGCTTGCTTTTCAGCCTCTGTTTTATCTGCGTACATCTTGAACGCTCCGACAGTAGCCAATAAAGCAATGCCTAGAACCCCTGTAATCTGCCACATTACGGCTTCCTATTTGACCACGCTTGAGCGCCAAAAAACGCAGCAAGTATACCCGCAACGGATACGAAGTAGACTGCCGCCATATCACCTAGAATCGTTGCTGCCTGTGTCAACCCAAAAAGCTCTGATGCCACGACTAATGACGGGTACAGCAGCATTCCCCACAGAGCGAACCAACTCATAGCTCGTTGGGCATCCGCACGTTCATGCTGTAGACGTAGCTCTTGCAGTTCCTTGCTGGTGTTTAGCTCTTCATCCGTGACAACACCGTCCCCATCCGCATCGTATTCGGCGTATTCAGAACCTTCTTGTAAACGCTTCGCTGCCATCTTAATCCCAAGTTTTCGTGTTCGCCGCAACCCGCTTCGGTATGCAATAAGCCGTTATGTTTTCTTGCATTTGATAGCGGTTGTTTATCTTGGTTTTACCTGTGCTGACGTAATACGCAAATGTGTTACATCGGGTAACATCTCGAAAATAAAACTGATCGGCTATTGGCTCTCCGTTTACTACCACAACCAACAAGAAAGCCATCATTTTCTTGTCAGCCAACTTAGCAAAAGTGCCAACGTCATGGGTAAGAGAAACAGCAGTACACCCCCAATGGCTGCGTATTCTTTAACTTCTTTCCAGAACTGTTTCTTTCTAGCCGCCGCTCTAGCCAACTCAAGCTGTTTCTGCTTGCGAGCCTCTGCCATCGCCTGCATCGCCTCTTGATACAACTGTCCGTTACCACTAACGGTAAACAGATCCTTGATTTCGCGCATGGTTTCTTGGATCTGCTTTTTTGCCAAGGCAGCTTTTACAGCATCAGCCTCTGACAGCTTGCCCTCGTTCTGAGCGCGTTGTAGTTCTACTTCGGCACCACCTAGCGCAGACAGAAACCCAGAGATGGACTGAATGTCGTTAGTAGTCTCAGCGACCTGCTTAATCGCACTGGTAGCTGCATTTACGCCAGCTACAATCGCAGCGATCTCGCCAATCACGTTCAGCCGCCCATGAACTGTGGCAGAGCCACCGCGACAATCACCGTTGCATAAACGCCCCAGATCATTAGCTCAAGCCGGTCAAACCGCTTGCTACCATCTTGCAGGCGCTGCTCAATACCTTGATATCGTATAGCGCACTCTTTCTCATGCGCCTCAATCTGAGCTATGGCCTTCTCTGTAGGCGTCACTGAACAGAAGCCTCGGCTTCATCATCTTCAGCAGGCTTAACTGCGTTGACGATAGCTTCACCGTAAGCCTTCAGCACAACCTGACGTTCGTTGATCTGCATTTGTAATCGTGCGATTTCTTGGCGGATCTCAGCAACACGGGCAACGTGCATCTGGGTCTCAACGGTCAGCTCTGACACGTTATGTTCTTCATTGTCGATAGTGATTGTTTGTTGTTCACTCATTAGTCGTTTTCCTTTAAGGGTTCTACGATTACTTTGCCATTGTCGTCAGTCCAGTCTGTATCAAGCATATGCTGGTCTTTACGCTCACCTACAACCATCCATGAAATAGTGTCGGTGCAGGTATTGTCTTGAGCCGTGATTGTTAGCGTATTTCCAGACACAGAACCTTTTACCGCAGTCCAACCTGATTCATTTGAAGTAAAACACTGAACATCAGTACAAAGAACTTCAAAAGTGCCCTCCGTCATACCTGCTGCTGTATCGACATTCACAGTTGCAGAGCCGTCAACCAAAGTAACTTTGCCACGATAAATTAGATCAGCTTGTGGGCCTTCTATAAACGAGTGAACGAGGTGATGCGTTGAGGTTTTGGCAGGTAAGGGGTGATCAATACGGAACGAGCCAGAGCCTTTAGAAAGAGCGCCTAGTACAACAACATTTCCATTCTGTAATAATTGGATGATGTTTGTAGATCCGCTGGAATCTCTATACTGATATATTACATAATCGGTAGTTCCGCTAAACACAGCAAGTACGCCAAATCCAATATTAGATGGGCCTGTCATATTCATAGCATAGAAATCGCCACCAGAGCCTTCTAAACTTAATGCTGCGTCTAAAACATGAGACCCCACCTCACCACTTCTAACTCTAAGCCCCTGATCGTGGGTATAGGTGCCCGAAGTTGTGCCTATTAATACGCGCCCACTAGAAGAAATCATCATGTGAGTGCCGCCGGTTTCATAAACATCTCTGCCTGCGGCAAACTTGAGGTTCATGTTTCCGTTAGAAGAAGTAGCCTCTCCCCACATACCAATAAAGTGATCTTCAGTACCGCTGTTGTCATCGTGACCAATTAAGAAAGCACCAACAAAGTCGTCTACTGCAACAGCATTGTCTTCACGGTAAGCGATGATCTCAGCACCCGTTGCGCCAGAACTGATAAGCTGCCTGCTGGATTGGACTCCAGTGGGGATTGCGGTAATCCCTTGGAGCACGTTGCCCGATGCGTCTATACGCATACTCTCATCCCAGTTTCCTGAGTTATTGACAGTACCGTCAGCCGTGGTACTGCTAGTAGCTCTTCTCCAAACATGCTCACCACCTGATTGATAATACTGAGTAGCGGCAGCCGAAGTTGTGTATCTCCAAGCATCGCTAAAGTAAGAGTTAGAGGTTAAATAGAAATCGGTGTTTGAAGTTCGTGCCATCAGGTTGGCTAATGCAACGTCTAGCGAGATGTAGCCAGAGTTAGTGGCTTCTGGAACTTTGCCAATACCCACGTTGCCTGCTTGGTCAATGCGGAGGCGTTCTGTAGCGGCTGTTGTAAATGACATAAAGTCGGATGCGTGGTCGTACTTTAACATGCCACGACCTGATGCGCCTTCATCAGAAAATAAAATGTTTCCTGCATTTGATGAATTACTAACAATTTGAAAGTTACAGTTTTGGTTGTTTTCTAAAACAAAGAAGTCTCTTCCGCCGTAACCAGAAAATGTGGTAACGCCGTCAGAGCCAACAACGTGCAAAGTTTTATCTGGGCTGTTTGTGCCAACACCAACATTGCCATCAGATCCTTGCACAAACAAAGCGTGTGTGTTGTTGTCAGACTCAACGCGGAAGTCTAAGTCCATACTGTTTTCGTTGATTACCAACTCTGTAGCGTCCATAGAAATGCGTTCTTTATTTACACCCGCCAACCGAGTTTCGATAAGCAACTTCCCGTCTTCTGACCCATCCGTAGGATCTACAATAAAACCCTGTAAGAATGCGTAGGCAAAGTTACCACTCGCTGAGTCTTTACCCATGAACCGAAGTGTGCCAAGAGAGTCATTAGCCGCTGGGCTTGCGGAATCTCTCCTTAGATCAAGACGTGGGCCAACATTTTCGTCTTCGTCTGTAGAGATCAGACTAAGCTGTGTCGTGTTGCCGTCAGTCGTAAAAACCGCAGTTGTCCCTGTAAGACTGCCACTCACATCCATCGTGCCATTCACATCAATGGCAGTGGCAGTCAGATCAATCTCATCAGTTGCACCGAGCGATAAGACCGTCGCGCTAGAGCCTTGAATGAACTGGCTCGCGTCGTTAAACATAATCTTGTTGGTGCTGTTTAGCGTTAGGCCAGAACCGTCTGTATGAGTCAGGGTTGTGTCGCAATCTGCGCCAAACGTGATGACTGCACTGTCGGATGTAAACGTAAGGTCATCTTCAATGAAAAAATCAGGCACAGACAAGTCTTGGAAAGCATCAACCATCGCGCCGCCCGATCCGGCACCGTCTGAGTAGATCGCTTTAGTTTGACCATTGGCTATAGTGACAGTCGCGCCACTGCCCTGCTTAATTATGATGCTCTGCGATCCACTCGTTGCGTTCTCGATAAACCACAGCTTACTAACCGTATTCGGCCCTATAGTAATGGTGCAAGTGCTATCAAGAGTGCCAGTATATTTGAGAAACATACTCCTGCCGGGATCAGTAGAGCCATCGGCAATAGTAGTAGTATGCGTATCAGCATTGGTGGTAATAGCCTCCGTACCAAAGGAAAAAGCTTCACCTATCAACTCAAGGTTGGTATTTGTAGTCGTGCCCCAAGTGCCGGAGCCTTCTCCTGTAGCCAATTCGGACAAGCGAAGGTCATTAACGTAACTTACCATTTGATCACCTGTTTATGCGGCATCTCGGCCTGCTTTGATTTCTTCGTATCCTGCGGACTGGCTAGTATCGACAGCCGAATAACCCGCAGATTGGGTTGTACTCACTGGATTGTAGGACGGGTCTTGATTGGTGTCTATCTCGCCCCATACCAGAATATCACCGACACTTGCAACCATTGACACGCCGACAAGCTCAACAATTGCGCCTGCAACCGTAGTTGCATTACCAATGGCCGAGTTTATCTGCTGGCCGTCAACAAAGACGAAGTTAACCGTCTTGACCGTGGCCTGCCCTACGCCTGCCGTAATCGCTTGACCCGTGAGTGTAACATTGGCCTTCGCATCGATTGTCGGCGCACCAAGACCTGACGTAATCGACTGTCCCGTGAGCTGCACGATAGCGCCTGCAACCACTTGTATCGATCCAAGGCTTGACGTAATCGCTTGGCCGGTGGGCGCAACATTCGCTTCCGCATCTACGGTAAGAGCGCCAACGCCCGATGTGATTGCCTGACCTGTGGGTGCGACGTTTGCTTCAGCATCTACAGTGACCGCGCCGATGCCAGATGTTATGGCAAGGCCAGTAAGGGTGACTTTTGCTTCAGCGTCAACCGTCAGAGCGCCGACAGCAGCAGTCGCCTGCTGTCCCGTAGGCGTTACATCAATCGAAAGCGGGGTTCCCCAAGCGCCCTGCCCCCATGTGCCGCGACCCCAGCCTTCTTGAGACATCAGTCAGTCAGCTTGTCTTTGGCATCTTTCAGACGCTGAACCGCTGTGTGCATGATGTCACGCACTGCATTGGTCATGAAATCTGTCGCAAGCGAAGCCTCCATCGTCTCGATGGCCTCTTCGATATCTTCAATAGCCGTCATAATGACCTCCAATCAAGACAACATAATACGGCCTATGCCGCGTTAGGGACACCCTGAAATTTTCGGTTCAATATGCGCTGCACCTTGGAGTGCGTGAGCGGAGGTATGTTGTGCATACTGTTGACCTGCTTAGCGATCTTGCGAGGGCCAAAGCCGCGTTTATGCAGCTTGTAGATCGTCTTCAGCACCACCTGCTCTTCAGGCACCTCAACCAGCTTCTTGCGAGTCTTACTGCCCGTCTTGACCTCTTCGTGCCTAAAGCCATACGGCGCAGATCCGCCGATTGCGTAGCCGCGAGACGCCCAGTCGAGCTTGCCTGCGGCAAATCGATCCTTAATGGTCGCGTGTTCGATCTCGGCAACCGCTGATAACACCATCAGCATGATCTGGTTGGCCATCGAGTTCATATCGAACTTGGCATCCAAGCCCTTCGATCTGCCTGCGTCTGGGTAAACAATCGGCATCTCGCCAAACTGCTCGCAAAAGTACAGCGTGATACCGATATCTTGCAGCACTGGAATCAGGCCAAGAAGGTCAGAGCTGGATCGGCTCAATCGGTCAAGCCGAGTACAGATCACCACGTCATGACGGTCAATCACGTCAGTCATATCGCGGCTGGCGGGTCGATCTAGCACCGCATGGGTGCCAGAGATGCCCTCGTCTGCAAAAAACTCGGTCACCTCACGGTTGTACTTCTCGCGCACAAACTCACTGATCTGCTGCTTCTGCGTCTCTAACGAGATGCCAGACTTGACCTGCTCGTCTGTGGATACGCGGACGTAGCCGTAGATATTGTTTATTTGCTTGAGTGGGTTACCGCTCATTTCACACCGCCTTTGTAACCGTAATCGGCCATCTCCTGATGCAGTCGCTGCCAATTGATATCCAGCGGCATGTTATCGGCACTGCGGTCAGCGAACATAAC
>Ga0181402_1000642_pt1 | contig 12888 bp, 9 predicted proteins | sample 25SPOviralmetaG_FD_130131 | JGI IMG/M metagenome (GOLD analysis project Ga0181402, IMG submission 130131) | Marine viral communities from the oligotrophic San Pedro Time Series (SPOT) site, San Pedro Channel, CA, USA - 25 SPOT_SRF_2011-08-17 | ecosystem: Environmental > Aquatic > Marine > Strait...
ATTATTGATTTTTTATAATACATAATTGACAGCATTTTAGGTGTGAAAATCACTTCGTATATTATTATAAAAAACATAAAAAATACATGAAAAATACTTTTTTGACACTACTTTTTTTTCTAATTAGAATTCTAGTTAGAATGATTTTCTACTTTTTTTTCTAATTAGAATTCTACTTAGAAAAACGCCCCAAAAACGCCGCCGAAGCCACCGTAAACAGGGATATATTTCACACACGAACATAGATATGGTATGATTATAATATTTTTAAAAACAAAAACGAGACAAATGAGACAAAATTGAATATATATATAAGAAATGTAATATATAAAATATGAATACAAATCAAGATTATATCAATCATTATGTATTTCCGAAATTATCAAATGATATAATTAATCATATATTGCCATTTTTAAATATATATGAACAAGCATATTTGTTAGTATCATCAAAACCAAAAAAAAAGTTTATATTTATTAATCAGCATAGTCAAGGTTCGCGTATAGAATACTCTATTGGATGGAAAAATAATAATTCGGGATTCGGTGAATCTATTCACAAAGAAAAAATACTGCTTTGGAATAATAGAATCTTTTATTTCAATCATAAATATTCTATGTTACTTTGTGAAAAAATACTTTTCAAGACATTGCTTATCTTAATATATAAATATAAACATACGTTTTCGAACTATTATTCATATTCGCAAGAAAAACTCATGAAGATTCTCATAGGATATATTTAATCATTGAGACAAATAAAATTGAAACAAAAAAATATTTTTATTTATTATAATAAAATATCATGATCGAAACAGTATTCAATTCAAACGAAGATATGTCTGTATTTGAAGAATGGACGGATGATGGATTTTTATGGAATTTCAATAAAAAATTTTATAAAAGATTTCATAAAAATAAACACAAAAAGAAAATAACAGACCCGTTAGAAATATTATCAAAAACAGATAAAAATAAATGGTTTGATTTAAACTTTCCAGAAATAATATATTCTTACCAACTACTTAATAATGATATATTGACTATTATATCTCATTATAGTGATGTCCTTGTTTTCAGAGTTTTAAATAAGGAATTATACAATAATACAAATAATTTTATACAAGATAATTATTCATTACAATTAAATATATTAAAATATAATATTTACTTTTTAAGATCTATGAAAATTTGCGTTTCGCCATTAACATTAAAAAGTTACCCAGCATATATGAGAACATATTCACCATGTGGTCACACTACAAAAAAAGGCACGTCATGTAAAAATATTACATATGGAAATCAAAAATGTTATTGTCATAGAAAAATAATATTATTTCCTATTATAAAATCATGTGGGATGGGAGACATCCTGATCTAAAAATCATTTCATTGTATTCCATATTTGGTGCTTATTAAAACAAAATTATGAAGCAATATGTTCTTTAATGATATATATATGAAAATATTGAATATCATTTGTCTCAAAAATAATGTGGTCTCTTTTTCTTCCAAGTCTATCACAAATTCACGATATTGATTCATTTTTAATATTTTAAATCCAAAATATAAAGTTTCATACATGATAATGTATAAATAAGGATTTGAACTATCATTGGATATATTATAATATTTCATAATGTATAACATTTCGCTAACTAAATTATCATTCAAAGCAATTGTAAATGAGTTTAATAAATCTTCTTTGTTCTCTACAAGAACACTATTTTTATGAAATAGAATTTTTTCAGTATTTCTCTTTGCCAAACGAACATTTATTTTTAAATATTTACACACGTAGAAACTATTGATAGGAATGAAATATGTAATTAACAAAAGAAAACAAAGTTTCTTTGGTAAACATCTCATTCTATTTTATATATTCTAACTATTTTTAATACATTCAATTTTATTATAATTATCCAAATCGCATTCGCGATTCCATATAAGACATTGACCCGCCATTCACTGGATCAGTTAACAATGTTTTTACAACTTCTTTATTTGTTTTAGCATCAATTACTTTTTTCAACATATTTTTATTATCTTCATTCATCTCCTTCTCTGAACCTAGTTTGTCAACCATTTCACCAATTTGTTTTCCGACCGGTTTGCTTGTTGATTCCATGATTATATAATACTATATCTACAATTAAAATTTATTCAATTTTAATTCATTAAAATATAATTTTTTTGGTCGTTCTCTAACATAATGTTTTTATTATTATACATCATTAATCTTATTTCATCTTTTATTTTATTTAATGTCTCATCGTCTTCTTTGTTTGATAAATAACGATCGAACTTTTCTTTTAATTCTGGATACTGATGCTGTCCATCTGTCAACCACTCTTCCAACATCATCTCTTTGTCATCATATAAATTATTTAATTCATCCTTTTTATATTTCAATGTCCAATTCCCACCATCATATACCATTAAATATTTATCCTTCAAGTTTGAAATGTAAATATTCATGTTTTCAGGCTTTGATGGATTAAAATGAACACGCTGTATTAATTCCTTTACGCAGAAATTTACACGACGAATGCTATTTATATAATCTTCTTCTGTCAAATGAGACAAATCTGTATTATTGTAAGGTAATAATTGTATATTATTTTGAATATTTGTCTGATGAAATCCACCATTTATCTGTAATTTACACATTAATTGATTAATCTGTTTATTTTTCTTCTTTTCCACCTTTTTTCCTTCATCTTGGATATTCATTAAACGCACCAACTCTTTTAAATCCTCGTCCTTGTTCTTTTTACACACAAACTTTACATGCTTGAATAATCCCTGACGATGTTTAAAAGACTTTTCACAATATTGACAACTAAATTTTGTCTCTTTTGTCTCCTTTGTCTCTTTTGCTAAATGCTTATTTGTTTTTAAATGTCGTTCATAATTACCTTTTAAAGTTGTAGAAAAATTACATTTACTACAAAAATAAGTTGGCATTTATATTTTTATAATATAATTATTTTATATTCTTTTTTCTGAGTTTTTTATTCCTATGTTACTGAACACCGTAATAATTTTATATAATTTGAAAATATATTCAAACGAATATGCTTTGTTTTTTTTTTGGATGACGGGGTAACAAAAAAGAGCGATTTTGGATGACATTTGGATGACAAAAGGAATATTTGGATGACATTTGGATGACAACGCGGATGACGCATGTTTTTTAAAAAAAAATATTTACAAGAAACCATAAATGATAAGAATAAAATAGATTAGGACGTAAAAAAGAGACAAAAAAAGAATGAAAAAAGAATGAAAAAAGAATAATCATTCTTTTTCTTTTTTTTTAGGGCAAAAACAAAGCATAATGGTTTGAGTGAAAAAATGAAAAAAAGAATGATTTTACAGCATAGGTAGGTAACATTTTCGAGGGAGGGAGGGTATCAATTTTTCAAAAGAGTACAAAATACTATGTTTTTTTTTTAAAAATAAGAAAGAATACAAAGTTTTTTGTTTTTTTTTATTTTTTCTACAATAAAATATTTATTCGTCCATTATGAAAGTAAATTAAAAATATATTAAAACAATATGATATGAATATAGAACATATTGTTTATGTTTCTTGTCTGTCTGGTGTATTCACAATTGTGATAGGTATGTGTATTTGTTCTCTATATAGACACAATGTATATATTCCAAGAGAGAGAGACAAAGACGGAGTCATATTAAGGGAATGTATTGAATTGACAGAATATGATTCAAATGACGAAGACGAGCATCTATAAAAGAGTATCATATAATTTATTTCATTTCATGAAAAATATTTATTCGTCCATTACGCAAATAGCTCTTGTCTAGTTTATTCATTTTATCAATGCTATTATTGGAACATAAAATTAAAATAACATATGGATATAGTCCATATTCGAATTTATCTAAAAATTTATTCCACGTTGTTTTATCTTTTACGCTAATTAAATATTTTTTATGTAAATCCATATTATTTTTGTTTATTTTGGATAATAATATATCAATTTCGTCCATAATTATAATTAATGGCTTCTGAGAATTACATGAACAAGATGAATATAATTCGTTAAATGTGTCTCCCGGACATGTTGGATCAAATTCATCACATAAATAACAATCCAGTTTTTTTGCTAATAAATATCCAAAATATGTTTTACCAACACCAGGTTCACCGTGTATAAATACCTTCGCAAAGTTATTTTGATTATATTTATCCATAATTTTATGATATAATATTTCTTGGTCATCATAAAATGTTGTATTATGTGTCAATGAATATAATGTTCTCATGTAAACAGTGTAATAAATATTATTATAGTTACCGCTTCGAGACACATAATTGAGTTTGTTTTCACTACATTGAATTAATTTAGTTTCTTTTTCGTTAAATTCTATTTTTTCTATTTTAGGTTCTACATTTAAAATGGAATCCAATTTTTTTTTGCTTATTAAAATATTTATTTTATAATTATAAGTATCAGATGTATTTTCCATAAAAGCAATATATTCAGGTAACCAATAATACCTCATTTTAACAAGTAATCCACATTTTTGATGATTATCGGTATAACACGAACTCCATGCTTTTTCAAAATCTTTTTTTAATAAATTTATATTTTCTTGATTTGTTAAGGTATAATAATTATATTCAAAAAATTGTAATATATAAATAAAAAATGGTAATATAAATGAATAATATGTTTTAAATAAATAAACAAAAGCAAACCACTTTACATTTAATTCGTTCATTAAAATAAATTAAATGTAATTGTTATATTCTTTTATAATTTAAACTAAATTTAGATTGAATTTATATTTTCTAGGGTTAATTGTATTTCCTAAAAAGGTTGAAGTTTTTGGTTCGTATGTTAATTTAATTGCTAATTTATCTCCTGCAATCATAGGAACTTTTATGAACCTTCCATCAAGATCTTCAAAGTTTGTAGCTGCAGCTTGTGCAGCAGCTTCATCTGCGCCAGCGAGTGTTCCACCAGATGAAGGCATGTAAAATACACGATCTCTAAATGTTTCTACTCCAAAACTCAAAGAATTGTAACCTCCTGATAAAGCACTGGCTGAAGCATCGGTATATAATGGAAAGAAATAACCTGTTCCATCACTATCTGTTGTTCCGTTTACATAAAAAGCTGTGTTTGATGCGTCATTATATGCTGTATTCACTTCTGTTTGAAAATGATTAATAATAGAAATACGTCGAGCATCATTTGGATTATTAAGTGTATCATCGTCTTCACCTAAAATACTGTTAATTAGAACCCTAACAGGATTATTTATTATTGTTGTATTATCTAAAGGTGCCGAAGTTGTACCTCCTACGCTTTGGAGACTTGTGCGAAGAGCAATATTGAAACTAGCATCTAATTCGCTTGTAGCAGCAACTAATTCGGCCTTGTTTACAAATAGAGCATTCAGATATAGACTTCCAGTAGCTTCTTTTAATATATGTCTCACGAAATCATTTGTGATTGTTTGTGAGTCGTCTGCTAAATTTACATTAACAGCTGTCTCGGGTGTTACCATCGCATTACTAAATGAAATATCATCGTTATCGTTAAACTTTGTAGAATCAAGTGCGTATTTCAAACTACTGTATGTTCCATCGCTTAAATCTTGATATTGAATATTTACCAAAAAGACTTCGTTAAATTTACTCGCGGATACATCCATAGTTGCTTCACCGCTAAAATCTTCAAAAGCACCTGAAAAGAAAATTTGCTCAAAACTAGGGTCTAACGTAACTGCTTGATTGACACTAAGATCAATAAAGTCAAAAAGAACATTAATACCAGAAAAATCAACCGCATGGAATGTAGAAGACGGCATATATACTATTTTATTATATTTTAAATTTTATTAATAATTTAAAATACAATTTAATAAACATTTTTAAAGAATGATTTAATAATGATCTCTACAGATGTATGTGCTGTTATGTAATAATTTCACGAACGTGAAGAGCAGAGAAATGGTTATGTCCTGATGTTCTTGTGAATTTTAAAACAATTTCGCCATTGGTAGGCGTGACATTACCGCTCCACGATGGCGTCGTGTCACCACCAGTATCTTGAGTTACTGAGTAAGTATTACCACCGACTTCAAGTTGATTGGTATTCGCCCAATCCATCTGACTTGAAAATTGATAAAGCGCGAGTGAATATGTCAAGTTATTATTTAAGTCATTGTCACCAGTTTTACGAATCGTCACCCACTGGTTGCCGGTAGAATTCGAAAGATATCCACCTGCATAGTCGCGTGTATGCGTCCATCCTAAGAGTTTAACCTCGTAATCACCTCCTATCTGTTCGGTATATGTAGTAGAGGAATTTAGGTTAGAATCACCCGAAGAGAGATTATTGTCTGCGTAGGACCATGAATAAGATTCGATGGATTAAAGACTAGGTCTATTATCGTATAAAGTTGATACCTGCGTCGCATCCAACGCAGTTCCGCTCCAAAAGCGCAAATAAGCCATAGTTCCTACAAAAAATTCTGTTCCTCCGAAACCCATTCCCAAATTATGATATGTTCTTGTTACGGTAGTGGTAATACTATCAAAACCTGTTTCAGTATGATGTAGAACACCATTTTTATATATTTTTGCAGTTGAATTATTAACTGTTATTATCGCATGAACCCAATTGTTTTCTTCAAAGAAAGAATCGTTAGTAGATGTAAGCAAATTAACCGCAGAAGATGAGTTCGTAGTTAATAATCGAGCTGTTCCATTCAATGTGGATGGTCTATAAAAAATGATGTTGTCTGTTATAGCATTTCCTGGATCTTGATAAGTATAAAAATCAAAAATTCTTGGACTTTCGGTCGAAGGAAACGAATCCCATTTAAAATAAACTTCAAAAGAAAATACAGGTCCTATTCCCCACGGAGTCAAATCCAAATAATCATCTACTCCATCAAACACCGCACCATTCGCGCTAAGCGTAGCACCATTATTTGTAACGGTTATACTTGAATCATAGGTGTCCGCCAATCCATCTAATGTGGTCGCTCCGTGGAACATAAATTCGTGATCTGGTAGAAGACTAGGTCTATTATCGTATAAAGCTGATACCTGCGTCGCATCCAACGCTGTTCCATTCCAACACCGAACATAACCGATAGTTCCGTTAAACCAGCTCCCATAATTAAATGTACCATCGGTATTATTCAGCACCCTAAGTGCTCCAATAGTAAGACTGTCTCTTGTTTTTATTGGAACAGATTTATTATGAGCTAATGTATCTGTATCTGTTAAAATTCCATTTTTATAAATTTTCATAGTTGTACCAGAAACAGTCATTACAATATGCACCCAAACGTTAGCTTCAAAGTAATTAACAGATGATTCTATGGCTGGGTTAGAATTTTCTGTTTCGTAAAAAGCCGCACAACGAACATCCCTAGAATCGTTTCCTTGTAAGATACCAACCAAATCATCGGCATATGGAAGTTCGGGCCACGAAACCGTATCATAATCTTGCAATGAAACGATATAAGCGTATTGCACCAATGTCGTTGGTTTTACATACATTTCTATCGTAAAATCGCCACCAAATTCAAATGGTGTTAAATCCAAATAATCATCTACTCCATCAAACACCGCACCATTCGCGCTAAGCGTAGCACCATTATTTGTAACGGTTATACTTGAATCATAGGTGTCCGCTAATCCATCTAAGGCGGTCGCTCCATGGAACATAAATTCGTGGTCTGGAGGAGTATAATATTCCTTTTTATAATAAACAATTTTTTTACTGCTGTTGCCCGTCCATGGTTCATCCACGTCTGTATTGTACATAGTAAATCCACTATCTTGAAGCGTTGGGGATAGTCCTGTATTTTCTGTAAGACCCTCCCAATTTACTTTTTGATCTAAATTAGAAAAAGTAAAAGTGGTATCATCAACGCCCTTACTAAGAAATCCCAAAAATACAGTTTTAATGCGACCAGTAATGCTTATCTTATGACCTTGATCTCTTCTTACTAACTCGTGAGGGAAAAACGCATGATAATTACAATTCGAAGCATCTCGTATATATTCATAACAAGCGCCCACACTCGAATTGAACCATTTATATGTATCATAATTATGAGCAACATTGCTTCCTTCGCCGGTATGACCGTACAATAGTCCTCCATTTAATGCACCAGGTATTACATGAACTGTCGTATATCTAGCCGCCGCTGCCATTGCTGCTACAGCACTACTCGCGGTTGAACTATCTGTATTATAAATTGAATTATTAACTTGTTCACCTACAGTCCAAGTTATTGTAGGAGCATTATCTTCATCGCTTAAGGCAGAATCTTCATCTATTTCAAATGCCATAGAAAACCAAAAAACAACTGGACGTGATGCGTTTGAACCAGTTGTATCTTGGGTTGAAGTTAAATCTGGAATATCTACAGTTATGATTGGTGCTAAGGGCGGTGGTATTGGTATAATAATATCAGGTCTATTATTGTATAAAGTTGATACCTGCGTCGCATCCAACGCAGTTCCGTGCCAGAAGCGGAGGTAGGCGATGGTGCCATTGAAAAATCTTCCAGTGCCGCCAATGAGCGCACCGAGACCTCTTCCGACTGAATGATAAGTTCTTTCTTTTTCATCAGGTAAATCCATAGTATGAGTAGAGGTTGAATCTACTTGACCGTTTATATAAATTATTACATCGGAATTGATATCTAACGTTGCTACTATATGTATCCAAGTGTTTGTTTCTAATGCGCTATCTGAAGATAAGGATTTTCCTAGTTGTGGTGGTGTCCTTCTAAATATAAATTTATACTGTTCTAATATAAATCCAACGCTATCAACAAAATGTTCGTCTCCAAATTCAAAAATAGCTGGTGCGATATCTGTTTCCGAAATATTTATATAAGTTTCAACAGTCATAGAGCCACCAAATTCCCACGGAGTCAAATCCAAATAATCATCTACTCCATCAAACACCGCACCATTCGAACTAAGCGTAGCACCATTATTTGTAACGGTTATACTTGAATCATATGTGTCCGCTAATCCATCTAAGGCGGTCGCTCCGTGGAACATAAATTCGTGACTGGGGTCAGGCGGTATATTCACAAATAATAATTCATTGTCAGATGAAGTTAATGTTTTACTTTCAACTGTAAATACATCTAAACTTAATCCAGATAACGTAATATCAGTTGTAATATTAAATACTAATTTGTTTACTGGTGTATCAGTATAAGTAACAGTTATACCTAATTCATTCGCAAAAATTGTGGCAATTTTAGAATAAAGATATGAATCGGCTGGTATTGTTATTTCTGGAATAGGTTGTACGTTAAATGCAGATAAACCCATCTGATGTACGGTATAGCTTGACCATCCATTATTGGTAGTAGGAGCTGGGTTTGCATTTCCCATACTTGCTGTACCATTACTTGGTAAAGGAGCAAATGTACTAGATACAGGATCTGTCATATTAGGCAAGGCTTGTGCATGCGAACCACGTGTTCCAATAAAATTCAATTCAATTTCACCATTAGCATCAGATAAAAAGGTATCACTCCATGAATATCCAGGATTGCTATCACTAATCCATTGATGTGTTTGATATACATTTATGTATGCATAATCATCCAAAATATCATATTTATCTTGATTTACAACATAACCAATTGGAATTCTTAAACGATGCCACCCCGCGAGATCTGTTTTGGTAGTGATATACGCTTGATAAATTTCAACGGAATAGCTTTTATTTGGAGTCAATCCAATAATAACAGCAGAACTAACTGTGTTATCAGTTCCATTATAAAGATATCCCTGTGAATAGTCACGCGTATGACTCCATCCCGTAAGTTCTACAGAAATTCCATTTGCGCTGTCTACAGACTCTGTATATGTAGTAGATACATTTTTGGTATCTGATATCGGGCTTAATCTATTATCAGTAAAATTCCAACTGCCTGATGAAACACTGGAATATGTTATAGTATTGGGGGATGTTACAATAATATCAGGTGATGGTGGAGTAATAGCGCTTCCGCTAGCCCCTAGATTGTATAATTCAATGACTTTTGCTTGCGTTAATAATTCGTGCCACACCCGGAAACTGTAAATTCTTATACCGGTACAATGTTGAGCGCTTTCACTTGAATCTGGGAGATTTCCTACTGAAAAATCTCTTGTTGAAGCATTATAATTAGGAGAGCCTTCATTTTGTGGATAATGGATTCCATTCACATAAACACCACGTTTACCTACTGCTTGATTACCCGCCCCACTTGAACCATAGAAATAACCAACAATATGTAATAACCGATCCTTATTTGCTGCGTCTGTAATATAACCCGGTTTACTACCCGGGTAGGTTCCTCCTCCGCTTTCACCTGGTCCAGTTCCTATACCATCAAGATCACCATTATTTAAACCTAGTAAGGGTCCCCAACCAGTATCTTTGCCTATTATAACCCCATTAGCAGGAGTTCCTTGTGTCGAATCGTAATATACCCATACTTCAAAAGACAGTTCTCCACCGGTGGCCATGGGAGTTTCGACATGACTAACATTGTGATAATCTGGTTTTACCCATGCGGTTTGATCTGAAATTAAATAGTAACTGCCTGTCGAGGTTCGTTGTAATGAAGAAGGAACATTTGTAATTGAATTACTTCCACCAATAACATACGATGCTGTCCATGTAGTTCCACTAACATATTCGCTTGTTGCAATATATTCCATTTGAAGATTTGTTGTATCCATTGTAGGTTCTGTATCTGGTTCAGTAGTTGAAGATGCTGCTTCTATTAACGCACTCCAGCTTACCACGTCTCTGTGTGTATATAAAACCTCCACCTCATCTGCGGTTAATGCTGTAGTATTCCAAACACGGAAATAATGATATGTTCCTTGTAAAAGAGATGAGGCGGAAGGCGAATTACTATTGGTAGGAGTCATCCATCCACCACCTAACGTCTGATAATTTCTTGTATAAGATTCAAAAATATTAGCTAGAACTGAATCATTTCCTGAAGTAAATTCGGTTCCATTCTTATATAATACATAGTTGTTATTTGTATCAACTGTAAATACAAAATGTACGGATTCGTTATTATCCCAATAACTATCTACCGCAAAAATATCATTTACGACTGCTCCATTATTTTCACCGCTTAAACGAAGTCTTCCAGTACCATCAGCTTGTTTTAATTGAATACCAAACCCTCCAGCACTACTAAATCTACCGTCAGTACTGAACTCTAATATTCTCGCACTTATTTGAGAAGTAAAGGTTGAACCAGTAGTAATATAAGCTTCAAAAGTTAAATTATTTCCTCCTATCAACCAAGAATCCAATTTAATGAATGAGCTTGTTCCATTCAATTCTGCTCCTGACGAAGAATACGAAGCCACGTTGTATCCTACTGCTTCCAAATAACCATCTATTTCATCTGTTATTGAATTACTGCTCCATGTTTCACGGAAATCCCAGGAATGCGAGGGTGTTGATGGTATAATAACTGGTGATGATGGTATAATAACTGGTGATGATGAAGAAAAAACGCTTCCGCTAGCCCCGAGAGCATATAATTCTTGAGCCTTTGATAAGGTTAACTTTTCATGCCACACGCGGAAACCATATACTCTAATTCCTTTTGCATGATAATTAGGAGTATTTGGATGTCCTCCAATTGTAAGTCCATCTCCGGTTCTATTGAAATTTGGAGCCCCGTCATTTTGTTGATATTCTTGAGTTCCTGAAGCACTAGATATATATATACCACGTTTACCGTCATCCCACCATCCAACTAAGTGTATTAATTTATTAATCCATGTTGAGTCAGTAATATCTCCAGGAGAACTAGTGTACGTACCCCAAGTTGAGTTATTACTTCCTGGACTTGTGCCAAATGATCTATTTCCAGCATCAAAATGTTTCATACTTGGTGATAAATACGGACCCCAAGATGTATCGTTACCTATTATTTGTACGTAATCGGATGGAGTACCTTCTGTTCCAGAATATGATATCCATATGTCATAAGATAAAGGACCCATTTCTTTAGGAGATAATGTATAAACATTGTCAATATAAGACGAATTAGCATAAGGTGGTTGTAAGTAATCACTTGTTGATGTTCCAGTAAATAAAACAGAATTACTGGAAGTGGAATGTTCAACCGCTTCAGGAATGGAAAACGAATTAGAACCACTAATAACATACGATGCTGTCCATGTAGTTCCACTAACATATTCGCTTGTTGCGATGTATTCCATTTGAAGATTTGTTGTATCTATTTGAGGTTCTGTATCTGGTTCCGATGATTCAGATGGGTCTATAAATAATAATTCATTGTCCGATGAAGTTAATGTTTTGCTTTCAACTGTGAATACATCTAAACTTAATCCAGATAACGTAATATCACTTGTAATATTAAATACTAATTTGTTTACTGATATATCAGTGTAAGTAACGGTTATACCTAATTCACTTGAAAAAAGAGCAGCGAAATAACTCATTGAATAAGTATTTGGATTTATGGTAATTGTTTTATTAGAAGTAGAAAGTCCCGGATTTTCATAACCAAGATTATATAATTTTTCCCTTTCACTGCTTGATAATATATGATTTTTATAAAGAGAATAAGTATACCATCTTGAATTAGGTGTATGGGACTGACCGTTTCCAATTTGTAGATCCGTTGCTGATGAAATAATGTTGGCCCAATCCGGCGCAGATCCTTGATTCGTATCCCACGTCTCCGTGTGATCATCGGCACCATTACCGCCCGTGAAATACATGTTAAATTGGTTACTAGATAAGGTAGAATCATAAGTAATCACTACATGCACAGGATTAGTGGTGCTTCCATAATTATAAGACCTTCTTAA
>Ga0181402_1000643_pt1 | contig 12878 bp, 13 predicted proteins | sample 25SPOviralmetaG_FD_130131 | JGI IMG/M metagenome (GOLD analysis project Ga0181402, IMG submission 130131) | Marine viral communities from the oligotrophic San Pedro Time Series (SPOT) site, San Pedro Channel, CA, USA - 25 SPOT_SRF_2011-08-17 | ecosystem: Environmental > Aquatic > Marine > Strait...
AAGTGAAACAGTGTATCGTATCGGTGGTGCACCACCGCGCCGACGTCTCGTGCATGGATGCCCTGCTTCGGGAGGCCGAGACCGTCCCGTGGCGCGAGCTCAAAGAGCTCAATTTGTGATAGGCTATAAAGGCGCCTGGTCGGAGCTGTTGTTCCCCGGCGCGCGCACGCTGCGGCCATGGCCCCGCGGCTTTTCTGGCTCTTGGTGCTGGCGCTGGCACTCGCGGTCTGGTTTGTTAACGGAAACCTCACCCATTTTACGTACTGGGGGTGGCTGAGTTTTATCCTGTACATCTGCCTCCAGCTGGTCTTTGGGCAGCGCGCGGTAGCCGGCCGGTCGCTCTTCTTTGTCAGCGTCGCCACCATCATCGTTTTTGGCGTACTGGCCATGGCCGCGCTCAACGAGCCCGACAGCCTGCTTGCCCGCACGGTCGACGACTACGGTCTCGGGCTCTACTTTCTCGGTACGTACCTGGTGCACTACATGCCGCTGGCCGTAATTGTGGCGACAATGCACGACGACGACATGACCTTTTCGCTCCGGAGCGCGTCTTTAATATCCGGCGCCGCCGGCCTGTTTGGCCTCTACCTCCTGCACCAGAGCCCCGACGAAATTTACGGCGTCGACGTGCACACGTCGCTTGCCGCAGGCGCGAGCACCCTCTTTGTTTTTGTCGCAGTCCTGTGGCTGTGGTCGGGCAGAGTATAAGCCAACTTGGCGTCGGTCAACCAAACGGACCATGGCGGCCTCAAGCACACTTTCCCCAGACTCGATCCACGGCGGGCCGGCCATTGCAACGCTCTCTGGCATAATAGCCACAGAAGATAAAAATGCAATTGACCGCGGCGACATTTTTCGTGTTGAAAAGGGTTCGCCGAACAAGTTTTATTTTGAAGGAGGTGCAGACGGAAACCTTGCGATTGCAGCCGAAGCCGTAACCTTGAACCACAACCAGCTCAAACACGGGGGTCTTGTGCACATCCCTGTCGTTGTGTTTGGCCGGACGCAAGTTAACTTGTTTGAAGGAGGCAATAAAAAGTATCATGGGGGAGATATGGCCTACATCAAGTTAACCGATTTTGGACTTGACGACAGTGCTCCAGGGGGCGGCAAGACGTCATACCGTGTCACGTTTCTCCATCCGACTGAACCCATGAAAACGGAACCTTGCCCATACGAAGTCTTTGTCGAGCCGTACCGGGCATAATAATAAACAGGGGGTAAGGACTTTTTTTTTATAAACGGTCTGTCACACTTTTAAGCGCGCGATGATCGAGCTTGAGCGTGTTGGTGGTGGGGATACCCGGCTGCCCGCGGGCCTCCGCAAGGCGGCCGAGGCATCTCCAGGGGTATTTCGCTGCCTTTTTTTTGAGGTGCTCAGGACCGGCACCCTGACAGCCCACGGGAGCGACGCCTGCATCGTCCTCTGTGCCCGCGGCTTCCTCCGTTTTTTGGTGCTCACGCGGGAAAACGCTCTCGAGGCCGGCGTCTGGGATGTGCGGCAGCTGATGCGGACGTCCCTGATGCCGCCGGCCATCGTGGTGAGCCTTCTCGTGAGTGTGACCGGGCCCGCGTGGTCAGACCTGGCCACCCCCCTCGACCAGCACGGAGATTTTGCGTCGTATGAGCGGCCGGACGACAAGCTGCCGCTGAGCGCCGAGCGGCTGCCGCCGGGGCTGAGCGCCGACGACGGCGTTTACAGGTGGATGCTGAACGCGCTCGACCCAGAGGCGATGCCGACGGTCAGGGACGGCGGCGTCAAGGTAGGCCCGCTCGCGATGGCCAAGTTCTTCGGCGTCGGCCCCGGCCACATGCCGCGCATTTTTTACGATGCAACCGGGGCATGTTTTGTGCGGTACCCCACGTTTCTCGAGGTCCTCCTTGTCTACGGGCAGCAGGCGGCGTCGAGCGTGTTGCAGCGGTACGTCGTCATCGATGGCGTCTCGCAGCCGATACCGGGGTGCACCGTCGAGGGCTCGGTCGTCACGCTGACCATCGAGCTGCACTTTTTTTTGGCCGCCGGGCGAACAAAGCAGATGTGGCACACGGTGCGCGACCGCGCGGCGCAGGAGCTCACCGACGAGGCCGAGCCCTTTATCGAGAAGGCACCGGATGGCGAGATGCTCCGGGTGCTGCCGCAAAGCGCGAGCGGCGACGCCCCAAACGCCCGGGAAATCTGCGCCGCGTGGATCGTGATTGCCGTCGCCGAGCGGAGGCGCCACAGGATGTCAAATGTGCTCGCAAACGCGGGGGATTTCCCGCCGTGCCTCCGGCTGGATTCAAAGACGTTCTACGAGAGCAACACGGACGCCGCGCGCCGCCAGCAAATCTTCACAATGACCGGGCTCGAGGCCGAAGGCTACAAGGGAATAGCCGACAAGCTACGGCTCGTGCTCGAGAGTGTTTACAATAACGCCCACCGGCCGATCGGTGTAAGCGACGCCGAGTTCAAGCTCAAGTTGCGAACCCGTCGCAACAGCGTCTTCCGGCGCCACAACAAGCAGTATCCATCGCCCAAGTGCAAAAACTGTCCGCAGCCGAAACCGTGCCAGCCAAATTGGAAGCTTAGCGTCTCGGAGGTCATCCGAGCCAACGCCGAGCGGCGGAGCAGCGAGGACGCCGGCGACGACGCCGAGATTGACGGAATCATGGCCGAGATGGACCTCTAGCGCTCCTCGTTGTCTGCCCGGATGCTGCGATAAACCGCCACGAGGTAGACCGTACACGCGACGCACGCGAGCGTGATTCCCGCAATCAGCGCCGCCTCCATGCCGCCCGCCTTATGCCGTATGCCGGTAAGACAAGACTTCGGCGACGGTGGCGTACAAAAAGTGGGAGATTACAATGCCGGTCGCTACTGACGCCGATACCAACGGCAAATACGCCATCGGTCGCTAGACACACTTCCGAAACCAACTCATTTATACATCATACACTCAGAACGAACTCCGGAGAAGGTTGCGCAGGTCGGACGGCGCATCGTTCAGCTTGGCACGCTTGGGCGCCGGGGGCTCGACCGGGGCGGCGTCGGGGACGGCGGCAGGAGCAGGCGGCGCGGACACAGAGCGGCGCTGGAACGCGGCCGAGCACGCCATCACCAGCTGCGAGGTTGCGTGGTCCCGAAGGGCGTTGTTCTCGCTCTGCAGCATCGTGTCGAGGCCCTCGAGCCGCCGCGCGTCCTCGGATGCGCCCGCCTCGTTCATCGCCGCCTGAAGCGTGCGGAACTGCGCGAGAATAAGGTCGCGGTCGGCCTCCTTGGCCTTGGTCAGCTGCTCGAGCGCGGCAATCTGCTTGGTCTGCTCCTCGGTTGAGGCGTCCTTGCTCTTCATCGCAGTCTCGTACGACGAGAGGCGCTCGAGCACGGCGGCGCGGTGCTCCTCGGAAAGCGAAGCAACGGCGGCCTCGAGCGCGGTCGGCTCGGCCGTCGGGGTTTCGGCCGGGGCGGCGGCGGCGGCGGCGGGGGTCTGGACAGCGTCACTCATTTTGCTAGTTAGCATGCGGCGTTCATTCCGCTTATACTGATAACTCAACTTCGCCTCGTTGCCGCGGGCTGGTGTGTTTGTCAGCGTCATCTCGAGCGGGCGCACCTGGCCACTAGCGTCGCGGACGGTTGTCAAACTGAGGCCGTTGAGGTACCCGCCCTCGACCATCTCAACGAGCCCCTCTAGGTCTGAGTCGATCCCCACCGTCACCTCGGTGCCACGCGCCCCGATGACCGAGCCGACCGACCTTTTGCCGCCATCCATCTGCCCAAGCATCTGCCGGTAAACGTCGCCGTCGAGGTGGGCCGGCCGGGCAGCAACCTCGTCCAGGATCGAGTTGAGCGCGTTGTGCTCCACCGTCAGCGCACAACCCGGGAGCGCCGCCGAGATGGACGGCACCTCCGAGGCCGCCAGCCCAAAGCCGGGGTCTGCCGCTGAACCCCAGATCCCGCTGAAGGTGGGCCGGCTAAACACCATCTTTTGGAAAGCCGACTCGTTTGGGCAGATCTCAAAGGATGTGCACAGCATCCTCGCCGGAAGCCTCTTTATATACGAGGACCCCCCGCCGCACACCGGCCGCGAGATCCGAAGCGACCGCCAGGACGTGCTCCAGATACTCAAGGCGGCTACGGCGAGTCGGTGAGGCGCGCCCGCTTTGCGTTTTTGGCGTCTGCGAAGAGCGCGTCGTCGCCGCGGGGGTCGGGCAGCGGGCCGAGCTTGTGGCCGGCCGGCAGCGTTCCGTACAGGATCAGCGCCTTGCGCGCCTCCTCGACGAGCGCGTCGTTGTCGGTGACCAGCGCCAGAATCCGGAGCGCGCCGGCAAACTCGTCCATCGCCGTCACCGCGAGCCCGCCGCCAGGAGCGGCACGGTGAACGAGATGACAAAGGCGGTCAGCAGCCGGGCGTAGAACTCGGACACCTGGTTTTCGGTTATGACGCTGAGCATCAAAATCGGTGCCTGGATGAAGAGCGCGACAAAGACGATGGCGTAGTGGATGTACTTGATGTCGATGAGCCCGAGTATTTTAAAGTTGCTGTCGGCCGTAACTGCGCCGCCGGTGAGCACGGCCTTGGTGTCGCGGAACACGAGCAGGCTCGAGACGACCGAGGTTAAAAATGCCGACAGGTACACCAGGTTGCCGCGGCTGCCGACGACGGGCGCAAAAATGGCGAGCAAAATTGGAAGCTCGACCGCGAGCCGGAGGGTGCCGAACGGGACTGGCTCGTTCCGGCTGCCGAAGAACAGGATCAGGGCCGAGATGACCACGTAGAAACACGCGCAGAATAAAATGATGCCTTGCTGCATGATCAGCCAGTCCGGCGTCAGGCTGGTGGCATCCGACACGAGCAGGCTGATGCACGCCGATATCGACGTCAGCGGCCCGTCGATCAGGAACAGCTTTTTCATCAGCGGAACCCCCTCGAGCGTTTTCCCGGAGACGGCGCGGAGCACGTTCACATCACCAACCAAATACATGGCCGCGATGCCCACAAAAACAACCGAGATCAGATTGTGCCATCGCTCCTCGGGAATCACCGTGACAATGGTGCCGTCCGGGTCAAACCGCAGGGCCCCGTCCAGGGCCTTGAGGCTGATGGAGCACACGCCGTCGCCGTTGTTGCCGACCAGCGTTTCCGACCACAGTTCCACGCCGCCGGTGCTCTTTAGCGTAACAATGGCGCCGCCGTCCGGAAGCACGTGCTGGTCAAACTCGTAATCAATCGAACATTCAATATCCCCCGCATCAAAGGTGTCGCCCGTGGACACCTCGACGCCCGCAACAAATGGGATTGTGAAGGCGGCCTTGCTCGACCCATAATTGTACCACACCGTCTTGCCAATGTCTTTGACAAACTGCTGCATCGGGAAGAGGCATTCCGGATTGATCTTAATGTAGTAGTCGAGGAGAGTGAACGACTCCTGCACGCCACGCGACGCTGCACACGTGTACCCATTTGTAAAGTTTCCGGCGACGACCGTCTGGATGCCCGCAAGCGTCCGGACAAAGATGGAGGCGACCATCGTCGTTCGGTACGTGCACAACCACTTATAGTGGCAGCAGGTATGCCTGCGCCGGCGTTTTACGACGTGCCCGAGCTGTCAGAGACGGACGTCGATGCGTTCCCCGCGGCACCAACGCTCCCCAAAAGGCGCCTCGGCAGCGCCCACTACCACTACGACAGGGACACGGTGCTGAACCCGGTGCAGGACGAGCTGTACGAGATACCCAACGACCCGGTGTACGACGCGGACAGCGAATTCGACTCGGAAATATCGCGCTTCGTGATCGACACGCAAAAGACGCGCTTCACGCGCGTTCTCTACGCAAAAATAATTCTTCTGAGCGTCGTATTTGGGATTACCGGCGGCATCATCGGCGCGCAGATTGCAACTCCGCTCGACGCGCCCGCAAGGCCACCGACACAAGGGCCAAAGGCGGCGTTGGCCGCGACAACGACGGGCCCAGAAACGACGCGCCTTGGAACGACGGTGGCACCGTCGAGTCTGGGCACAACGACCAGCGCGCCGGGGTGCAGCTGCAGCCGCGGAACCATCGTGTTTGCGTACACGGGGACTAACACAGACCCGTGCTTTGCGGTGGCCGACGGGAGCACAACGACCGCCGGACTGCAGACGCCTAACTTGCTGCAAAAGAACGGGCTGTTTATTAGAGCGGGCCGCGGAACCGAGGTGGGGCTTGTTGCCGAAGCCAGCGTCGACGTCGCCGGCGTGGTCGCGACGGCCACCAGCGGCGCCAGATCATTTGCCACCGTGTACTCTGCGAGCGGGAACGGCGACGAAGAGGGGTTTTACCTCACCCAGAGCGCCATGTTCGGCATCACCGGAAGCGCCATGGGACGCCTTGCAAGGGTCGCTGTCGAAACGAACGTAACGTTGTTGTCGGACGCGTCAGAAACAGCACCAGTATCAATACGACTGCTGCCGCTTGTGTGCATTGGCGCCTAGTGATCCGCAGCATGGTTAAAGACAAAGACGTAGTAGACCGAGATGTAGCTCAGGATCTGGCAGGCCTTGAGCAGCGCCGAGGTGCCCCGCGTGAGCGACAGCCCAAAAACAATCCCAGATGCCGCCACAAGGAAGAGCCGCCCTATTCCAAGTTGTAGGGAGGATCTCGTTTTCGCGACGAGGAAGAATGTCGAAAACAGAAAGAGGAGCGACGACACCAAAAGTAGCCAGTGAAACTTTGCTTCAATGCAAAAACACCCGAGGATCGCGGACACGGGACCAAAGATGTAGCAAAAGAAAATAAAGGCGTTCTGCTCCGAAAAGGCCCAGCCAATCCTCATCTTGAGCACCAGCGCGAAAAAGATGGCGAGGGACGCAAAAACGATTACGAGCGTCTCCATGGTGCTGCGCCCGGTCCGTACGCGTTGGCGCGCGCGTCGCCATATACCGGCCGCCGGCAACAACAAGGCGGGCACAACCGCGGAAGACACGATGGGCGAAGACTGCAAAGTGATTTCGGTCGCGGTCGCCCTCTTCGTCGTGTTGATCCTCAGCCTTTTCCTGCGTTATGTGAATGCCGACGCCGCCTTTGGCTACAGCCCCAGTGGGGTCCTGATAATTGTCATGATGGTGTGCTGCGGCGTCTTGCTACTCTTCATCCGTATATTGGGACAGGATGTTAGTTGGCTCCTCTTCTGGGCCGTATCCGCAATAGGGCTCGCCTGTGCCCTGGTCCAGACGGCAATCACTGGCTCCGACCTGTGTCAGGCGCTGCATTTCAATGACACCCGGACCTCTGAACTCGTCGTCACTGCTGATTTCCTCGCCCTCGCTATCATAGCGGTATTTTGGTCGCTCGTAGGTGCGTACGTGTGTGAGTGGCGGCCGTATCAGAGCACTGATGATCTTCGGTACGGCCTTATGGCGGCTGGACCGGAAAACGCGGGCATTGCGGCGCGGCGGCCCGCAGAGGGCCGGGATGCTGGCCCCGGCAATAATTGACGCGATGCCGACGACGAGCATGGCAATTCCGAGCGGCCTGTCGCCGTACGCATCGAATTCGTCAAACATGATGCCGCCGCTCAAGATCCCGGTGAGCGACCACGATACGAAAAAGGTCAGCGTGTGCATCGCCGGCTGGAGGTACACCAGGCTTGTTTTGATAAAGTAGAGCTCGAGCGACACCGTGACGGCCAGGGTCGCAAGCAGCACGGCGGTCACGGTGACGTGCGCGACCGAGGTGGCCATAACCTTGGCCAGCGTCTCGGTGAGCCCCCCCATAAACCCGGCGCCCAGCGGGTACAGTAGCGGCCGGCTGCACCACGAGGCCGTAAAAAAGAGGCCGATTGAGATGGAAAAGAGGAGCGAAAGCCACACAATGTCCTGCGCCCGGCCGAGGTAGCTTATTGTGGCGTCAAACCCGAGCACCACCGCTGGGCCCCGCTTCGAAAGAACGCACAGCAGCATCCCAAGGAAAACTACGATCGAGCCGATGACGCTGTGTGCCGCCGGCTTTTCGCCGAGCAGCAGCCACGACATCAGAATGATGGTAACGACACTCACAGAGTTGACGATCGTGGTGCTCGATTCGGCCATGAGCGACAGCGCCCCAAGGTTGAGCACCATTGAAAGGGCCTGGAACACGAGGCCGAGCAGCGTGGCGCGGATCGCGTTGTTGGGGGCGCCAAAGTAGGCCATCGATGCCATGCGCCAGACGCACAGCCCGCAGCTCTCGCTGATGCACGAGAAGAGCGCCAGCAGCACGCCGACCACGGGGTACATCCTACGTCCCCCGGCACCGCGGTCGTGTGGGGGTGCCCGTCATTTGCTGCTCTTTCCCACACGCGTTTATAGAATTTCGTTAAAGGCGACCAATCTTGGCCCGGGCGACCAGCTTGGCGGCGTAGGCATCGTCCAGCGGCATCCCGGCGAGCAGCTCGCGCTCAAGCGCCTCTGCCTGCTCCTGCACCTCGGCAATCTCGACGCGGAGATCGGCGGCTTCGGCGGGGGCGGCGTGGAAAAGCTGGTTGCCAAATTCGGTGAGGAGCCGGGTGACGTGCATCAGCTTCCGCGCGGTGTACACGGTCTTGTGCGCCCAGGCCTCGGGGCTGTTGTCGCCGGCGGTAAACGTGCGCTCGGCACCGCCGCGGTACAGCACGTAGTACGTGAACCGCCGCAGAAAGGGCGCCTTGACGAGCTCCCGCGTCTTGATTTCGTGGGCGAAACGCGGCCCGGCCGGCATCCCCTCGATCGAGGCACGGCCCGTCTGCGCGAGCTTGAAGAGGGCGTAGACGGTGGCCCGGCAGGACGAAGAGCACAGCTGCCGCATCGAGAACCGCCGGAGAGCGTTCTGCGTCATGTGCAGCGTCGGGTCCGTCTTGGTGTCGTGCTCTGAAAGAAAGCGGATGATCCGCCACCGGTCGGACGTCGTGTCCTTCTCGTTCCGGATCAGGCCGAGAAATTCGTCGAGCAGAGTGGCGTCCTCAGAGCCGCGCTTGACGGTCCGGCGCATCGAGAGCAGCTCGGCACTGTACTGCGACCGCGTCATCCGCCGCCGGTCGCTGCTGCTCCCTTCGCGCCGCTTGGCCGCCTTGCCGTTCTTGTCCTTGGGCCGCGGCAGCGGGTACATGCCGCCCACAATCTCGGGGAAGATTTGCAGGTCGCTCTTCTTCTGGCAAGTCCCCGTCTTGAGCGGTAGCAGCCCGCTAAGGTTGACGGCCCACGGGTCGGGCGCGCCCCAGCCCCCGGTCAGCAGCAGGCCCGTGCCCTCAAGGTACTTCTCGAGCACACCCACCGTCGCCAGCGGGTCGACGGCACGGCGCGTCGGCGTCGCCTGGTCCCGGACACGCGCATAATGCTCCGCCGCCTGTAAAAGCGCGAGGGTGTACGGGCACTCCTGCTTGAGCTCCGGCATCCCGAGCTTGTAGTCGTAGGAAAACAGTTTGGGGCCCACCGGGACGGTAAAGGTCTTGAGCGTCGCTATCGCGTCCTTCTTCGTCATCAGCGACGGCCGGAGCTGCACCAGGCGGTCGAGGTTCCACGGCCGGCCGAGGCCCTTGCGCGACGCACAGAATAGCCGCGCGAGGACCCGGTTGTAGAAGAGGGCCTCCATCTCCTTGCGGTAGCTCTTTTTGCGGTGCTTCGGGAAGACCTGTCCGACCGCCACCTTTGGGTTTTCCACCGGCACAATCTCGACAATTTTTCCGTTGCGCATGCGTACAACAAAGTCGGTCGTCTCCTCCTCGGTGGCTCGGGCCCCGGTGGCTCGGGCAGGTGCAATGTACGCCCGCATGTGGTCGTTGTCGGCGATGGCCTGCGGCGTGCGCTCGATGGGCGCAAACAGCGGCCCGTTCTCGTGCGGGCCGGCGTACTCGAGCCGGCGCGTGAACGGAAAGTCGCGGTACGGCCGCACGTTGGCGCCGCGCTGGTAAAACAGCGACGTCTCGGTCAGCATCCCGGGCACGGCCCGCAGCGGGGGGCACAGCTTGTCGTACACAAACAGGTGCATGCCCTCGGACGGCCCGATGCTCGCAAAGGTCCGGAACGTGGCGACTGCGTGGTTCCGGGGCTTGAGCATGTCGGCCATCTCGAGCGACGGCGGGGGGGCAGGCGGCGGCATCCCACCGAGCTCCTGCGGTCCAAACGGGTCAAAGCCGCCGGGGCCAAAGAGCGGCGCACCGGACTCGATTGCGCGCCGCTTGGCCGCCCGGGTTTCAAAGGCCGCGTCGATGTCGTAGTCGGCAACCTTGAGGTGGCCAATGCCGCGCGTGGTGTAGCCCCGGCCGTTGTCGAGCCCCTCGGGGTTGGCGGGCACCGTCATCGTAGCCTGCGGCACACGCCCCGGGGTCGGCTCCCAGGTGCCGTCCACCAGCTCGTCGATGCTCGGAAGCTGCGGTGGCGCGGGGTAATAGTTCATTGATTGTAGCTGCTCGGGGTAGGCGTCGACCGAAACGGTCTTGGTCGCGAGCGCCTTCTCGTGCCAGTCGCGGTACGGCTTGGTCTCTTTCTCCAAAGCGCCCGGCTCGTTCGCCCGCACCAGTTTATCGTCGGGGTCCTCTGGAAAAAAGCAGCCGTGCTCGCCCGAGTCGTCGCAGAGCTTGGCGGGCGGGCTCACCAGCTTGAGCGCGGCCTCCTCGTACTTTTTCCGCACGGCCACCAGCTGCGTGAGCTTTGAAGCCCGGAGAAGCCGCGTCGCACGCCAATGATCTTCAATCGGGATGTCGCTCTCGAAGCGCGCGGCCGTAAAAACGGTCGGCGGCTTTCCGCGCTCAATTTCCTCGACAGCATCCAAAAAGTCGGGGGGCGCAAAGGCGATGGCCGGGAGCAGGTCCGGCTCGGGCAGATTTCGGGTACGCTTCCGGTTCCGCGGGGTCGCAGGCGCCGGCCGCCGCGCAGCAGCCAAGCCGCAAGGCGCGCGCACCTCCCACTTGCAGTCGCGCATAACGGTCGACTCGTCAACCGCGGGCTCGGCCACCGAGGGGCGCCGCGGGGAATCGGTGAAGACGGGGGGGTCGCGAGGCGGCCCGCGGTTCGCAAACTGCGCATCGTACAGCGCGTGCACCGGAACGTCCCCAATCAGAAGCTGCCACGGCGCAACCCCGGTCCGCCTCCACACCGCCTCCGCCACCCCATCATCGAGTGGGCACGCCATTAAAAAAAGTGGCCGTTTTTTTTTATTACATGTAATTTCCGGTGCTTGAAACAAGGGTGTAGTCGCCCGGCGTCACAGATGGAAGCACCACGGTCAGGAGTCCAATGACGGGCGGAATCAGGAACGGCAACAGGTCCATGTACATGTCGTCCTTGGCGTCTGCATTATTGATCAGGAAGCCCTGGAGGTGCATACCGGCAATAAATTGAAATACGGCCCAGAACGCGCCAAAGACGCCGAGTTTGCGGAAGACCATCTGGGTAATGTCAATCGCCTCCTTGCTGTCTGCCTCGACCTTGTAAATGTCGGCGCTCATCAGCGTCCCTTTCATCATGGAAATGATGAGCGTAACGACAAAGTCCAGGATGACGAGGAAGAAGCCGATTGCGGTGATAATATACTCGGCATTTGCATACTCTTCGGCGTGAATGCGTGTATCAGTAGTATCACCGGAACCATCAATAGGAGCATTACTATCAAAAGTGTCCCACTTGTCTTGTTCCATCACAAGGAAGGCGAACATCGTGATGCAGAGCCCATAGTACAGGAGCGGAAAAAACACCTTGAACATTCCTGGAGCTTCAGCCATAGTGCCGTATACTAGTACGTCTACTGTTGTATAGCTGTATAGGCCAAGTGTTTATATGCTATGCACGGGTTGAAAGTATAAGCGGAATGCGAATACGGTTGGTTGACACAACCAAACATGGCACGGACCAAGACTATCCCCAAAAGCGGCGCAGACCAGGCGAAAGAGCAAAAGGACGACATGAAGGTCGACCACTTCAAGGCGACGGGCGGCGTGAAAAAGCCCCACCGGTGGCGGCCGGGCACCGTCGCGCTCCGCGACATCAAGCGCTACCAGTCGGGCAAGAAGGCGTGCGACCTGCTCATCCCGAGGGCCTCGATGAACCGGCTCATCGCCGAAATCGCCAACGACTTTGCGAGCGACGGCATCATGCTGCAGGCCCGGGCGAAGGAGGCGCTTCACATTGCGTCCGAAGACTTCCTGACGGAGCAGTTCCGGAACATAAACAAGCTCGCCATCGGCCGCAAGGGCAAGACGGTCACCCCGCGGGACCTGAAGCTGCTCAACTCGCTCCGCGACACGGCCTAGTTATTTTTAAAGGGTACACAGGTCACAGCGCCCGTGCAGACTGCGCCGCCAGCGCGTGCGCCGCGTAGACCCGCTCAACCAGCAGCAGCTCCTCGATCGCAATCTGGCACGGCGGCTTGGCCGGGCAAAGAACCTGCCCCGACTTGGTCTCGTTGTCGTACCCCATCTCGCCGCACAGCGCCACCGTCAACCGCTGCTCAAAGCCGGTGAAGTACCGCTCGCACACGGATTTCGGCGTGCCAGCCACAATCATGTCCATGAGATTGTCGCACACGAGGATGCACAGCAACGTCGCAAAGACGCAGTGTAGCCCGGTGCCCTCGGCGGCCACGCGGCGTAGCTCGGCCGTGACGTCGTCAAACAGGACAACCATCGCCCGCGGATCGTCCTCGGGTTTGCGGTCGGCAGAAACAATGTCGGGTACCGACCACTGGATCGGCCGTTTTCTCGGGGGCTGCGGCGGCCGGAGCGGGTTCCCAAGCCAGTCGAGCGGTTTCACCTCGCTCAGCTGGTCAAGCTCGTCGGCAACCATGCCCAGAAGCTGCTTTTGCGTGTCCTGCGAAAAGAGCACCCGCTCCAGCGACAGCCGCATCGCTCCACGGTTGTGCCGCGCCACGCACCATGCGCCCCCGCCGCTCGCCCCCCCCCCCCCCCCCCCCA
>Ga0181402_1000645_pt1 | contig 12846 bp, 7 predicted proteins | sample 25SPOviralmetaG_FD_130131 | JGI IMG/M metagenome (GOLD analysis project Ga0181402, IMG submission 130131) | Marine viral communities from the oligotrophic San Pedro Time Series (SPOT) site, San Pedro Channel, CA, USA - 25 SPOT_SRF_2011-08-17 | ecosystem: Environmental > Aquatic > Marine > Strait...
AATCCCATTGCAGTTACATTGGCACTTGTAGCAAGTATGCCCATATCTTCTACAATAGCTGTAGTACCAAGTATTCCCAAGTCAGTAACAACTGCACTTGTTCCCAGTAATCCCATAGCCGTTACATTTGCCGAAGTTCCTAGTACTCCCATTGCCGTAACATTGGCTGAAGTAGCTAATAGATTCATATCAGTTACAATGTCACTTGTGGCTAGTGTATTTAGATCAGCAATAATATCACTGGTTGCAAGAGTTGCCATGTTAGCAACTACTGCATCTGTACCAAGTATAGCCATGTCAGCTACAGTGGCATCATTACCTAGTTTGCCCATTGCAGTTACGTTAGCACTAGTACCTAAGTGACCCATAGCTGTGACGTTAGCTGACGTTCCAAGAAATCCCATGTCCTCAACAATAGCTGAAGTACCTAGAATACCCATGTCAGTAATAACACCACTTACACCAAGTAAAGCCATAGCTGAAACATTTGATGATGTACCCAAAAGAGCCATATCTTCAACAATGGCTGTAGTGCCTAATATTCCCAGGTCCTCAACGACAGCCGATGTTCCTAATAAATTTATAGCAGTGGTAACATTTGCTAGTGATTGTACTGAAGTTATACTTGGTCCGGCTTCAGGGTTACCAGTTGTAGCATTAAATCCTAGTACTGTTCCTTTCCTGGTATCTTTTACCGGCAAAGTCATATCTGCACCGGATATAACATCATGTTCTGCTAGTCTAAGTGATCTATCAATCTCTTCATTAGTTTGCTGGTGAACAAACATATTTGTATCAAAATCAGATTCCAGGGAAGCTGAAGTCAATTGACCACCGGATGTATAAACTGATGTCCTGGATAAAGGTATTGATCCTAGAATAGTTATTGTTTGAGAGCTAGTAGGGTGGTTGCCACTTGTAAATGATACTGTACCAGCACCAGTGCTAGAGCTTAGTGATACTGTATAATGACTGCTTTCTGTTTTGACTGTCGTATCAACATAAACTTTTATTTCACTAGTAGCATTTACCTGGAAAGAAAAAGCGAATGGACCAGCCGTACCATCACCGGTAAACTGAACTCTCCTAGTCTGTGCTGTTACGTTATATGTTGCCATTCTAGATTACCTCTCTAGGTTTTATACACTAATTATTTTCACTCGACAATATCTTTAATCTATCGTCAGTCCTTAACATTATATCAATGGCACTACTTCTAGCATCACCAACAATGTTATTTAGCATTTTATATTTTTCTTCATCGTCAACTTCAAGCTTATAAGCTTCACTATTTATGGCAGTGTTCAAAGCTGGTAATAATGCCCTGGTAGAATCATAACCTGGATCTCCACTGGATAGGCTATACTTTTCGTTTATTCTATTAGAGTTGTTTACCAGGTTAACGTATCTGTTAAATTGTAATGCCGACAATTCTACACCATTATATTTTTTTCTATGCGAGCTAAAGACATAGCCTCTTTCAGACAGTCTAATTAGTTCTTTATCTAAAGATGTATACCCACCTTCTTGTATCCTAATAGGACTAATAAATTCATAGTTTTTGCCATTACCTTGCGTTTTAATATTTCCCCAAAAATCTAATGCCGGTGGTAACTCATTATTGTATTTTGGGTTACCTGACTTAGCTCGATTAAGAGCCATATAAAAACCTTTCATAGCTTCAGGAAAATAAAATGTATTAGCATCATCAATCTGCTCAGTGGTTAACATAGTATTATTAGCCATAGGGTTGCCTATTCTTTCTAAAGTCCTGGTAAATGAACTAGCTCCAGGTAACTCAAAACTTTCAGGAAGATATGTATTTAATTCACTTGTTGCTGTCATTGCAACATCACCACCTATACCGGCTATTGTCTTTTGCATTCTTGTAAAAAAATCATCTTTACTTCCATATGGATTACCAGCCATCTTAAATATTTCTGATACACCTTGAAGGAATGGTAAATTCATTGCGTATTCAGCTATAGCTAAAGATCCTGATTTAGCCAGTTTTTCTAATACACTTTGATCATCCTCATTTTTAGAATAGTAAGCATAGTCAGATGCCATAGCTAATATTCCTGACAAAGGATCTAATCTACTAAATGTTATATATTTATATTCGCCATTATCTTGTTTTATACCAATAGAGTAGGGTGGTATATTTGCTGATCTCATGTAACGTCTAGCTTTCCAATCACTAGGTCCTGATCCATTGACGATTATATTATCACCAAAAGCACCTTCTGCTATCATTACCATGCCCATAAACAAACCATTACCCATGACAAGTTTAGATAGTGCTTTATCGAACTCCTGACCTGATATTTTACCAGCATCAAATATGTCAATGCCTTGCATATTGTTTGGAAGGTTTTGTTTTATAGCTTTGTAAATAGGTGAATAATTAAATGTTCTATCAAAGACTTCTTTTACAATATTCGTAGGTGTTTTAGAAAATGGGACAATAGTTTTCATACCAGGTAAATTCGCAACATTTACTAAAGTAGACCAGGCACCTTTAGGGTCATCCTGGAATGTCATAATTTTGGCTTCACTTGTCATCATCTCAGCAATGTCTGCCGGTGGATCTAATACAACTTCTGTGTATTTTTTCTTAGCCATTTCCATAGCTTGGGTTTTATCAATGCCACCTCTTAGAGCTTCTTCGTAGGTCATCATTTGCCTTCTATAAGCTTCTCTGTACAAGACTTTACGTTTAGATATCACTTTGAAAAACTCATCTTCTGAAGCTAGAAATCTACCTGGTAACCTAGTTGTAACTCCTATCATATTTACAAGCATAGCTTTGTAATCGCCTTTATTAGCCATCTCCATAATGTGAGCTAGATTATCAGTAGATCCTATAGATGTTCTTCTTTTCAAATCAATTTTAGATGCAAAGTCACCAGCTTGCCCGGTAACACCAAATGATAAAGACATGGATTTAAAAGCATCTCCTAGTGCCATTCTTGCACCATATGCTTCTGCCGACATTTCACCCATGTAAACACGATCACCTATTTTACCATATCTACCACCGGCTGTCCTTATTCCACCAATGACACTAGCTAGTCCGGTTTCTAATGTTGAGGAAACTTGGAACATGGCATTACCAGCTATATTAACCATGTGTGTAACTGGTGAAGATAAAAGGGCATTGATGTATATTTCCATAGCTATGTCATAGCCTTTGGCTAGAAAACCTCTTTCTGTATACATAGCTCGACCAGTACTCGGTAAACTTAGAAATGCCTGGGCATGGTAATCAATCATATTTTCATCTAAGTTTTGCACAACGTCATCTATTTGAGATGTGTACTGTGTTAGATTAATATTATTTAACTTAGCTACATTAGATATAACGGCTAGACCTCTACCATACTCAGACACATTGGCAGACACTTGAGCAGATAAATTAGATTGAACAGTACCAATTACACTTAGTTCTCTAAATATTTGTAACTTCTCACCTTCATCAGACGTTTTAGTAATTGCTAGAGCTTTGTCTTCTATTTCCTTACCAAGCTTTAACATCATAATTAATCCACCTATAACATTCTCCGGTGGTTCGACTGTACCTGGTTTTTTATTTAGTAACTTATAGGCAATTTTGCTGAAGCCAGTTTTTTCTGCAATAGCTACCATGCCTTCCATAGTCTGTTTTGGTCTTCTTAAATGTGCAAATAAAGCTTTATTATTTTCTTTTATATTAACAAGCATAGTCTGAAGATCTAATACTTGCTCTTCTCCTTCAGTTTTAAATATCAAACCAATTCTATTTAGATTCAGTCCAGGACCTTGGTACCCACTATCTGACAATACTTTGTTAAGAGCTTTTACACCTTCTTCATCCATGCCTTTTATAGCTAGATCACCACCAGCCATTTCAGTAATGTCATTCTCAGGCATAGTTTCTTTATGGATTTTCTGTTGTTCTAGATCCAGCTTGTTAAGTATCTCTACACCTTTGCCAAGTATATTAACCATCAGTAGCTCCTAATTCTTTTAAAGCTTGTGTTTGAATTTTTTGAGCATCATCGTATTCTTTGAACAAAGGCAGATCATCTATATTAGCACCACCAAAATAGTTTTTATCGTGTACAAATAAAACTAGGTCAGGCTCACCTTTGTTATACTTAGCAAATGTTTCTTTGCTCCATCCTTCAGGTGCATAAGCATCATTCCATTTAACCCTGGCAACCGGTTTCATCCCTACTGTTTCGTAGACCTTTGGTAAATATGTCCGAAATGCATCTAGCTTTTTTCCACCTTGTTCTATTGATAATTGTAACATTGAATAAGCTGAACCGGAAGGAGCATCTATTGGATTAAAAACACCAACAATATCGCCATCAGGTTTTATGGCAAAACCACCACCATGCTCAGTTCTAAATAATTTAGCATCTAGTAAATCTTCAGGGTTTTGAATTGTTACTTGCAAGCCCATTTTGTGTTTTGACATAGCATTAGCCATGTCACTACTAAATAGTTCGGCAGATGTTTCTGAATTTACTTGGGTAATTTTAGGTACTGTTAAGCCAGCTTCAGTATATTTTGCAACTGTTTCAGGATTAGGCTCAAATGTTAGTAGCCCATTTCCCTCATTTGATCCAGGACTTCCTCTTCTGTAAGGTCCGGATTGTCCTTCATTACTTCCTGGGCTATTGATTGCCTGAAGCCGGTTGTCTGTGACAGCTTGTTGTCCATCGCTTCGTCTGCCTGAAAGGGAGTCTGCACCTGACTTAGACCCATCAAAGCTTCCCTCAATGTTTGGTTTTGCGTTTGATAATCGTCTTGCTGTGTCATCGAGTTTTCCTCTGTCAATTCCTTCTCGCTCATACCAGGGTATCTCCTTATCTTCTGTTACTTTAAACCCTTTCGGAATTATACCATTTTTTGGATTTTTAATAAAGCTTTCAAATTCTTTCTGACGAGTTGGTGTCATAAAGACAGTTGATCCATCAGATAAAGGATATTCGTAAAAGGTGCCATCTTGTGTTTTTATGTATTTTGCACCTGATGAAAATGTTCCAGGCTTACCTTCTGTAACTGACAATCCAAAGTAATTTTTATCTGCTACACCTTTAAGGGTAGAGTGCGATACAACTTGCTCACCTTCAATAACCCAGTTTTCCCAATGCCATCTTCCTAGTGTTGCATCTTGAGGTCTTCCTAAAATATCATATGTTTCTTTAATATTATTTCTTAATCCATCTTCTAAGGCTTCTGTTAAGAGTAAACCTCTTGGACCTCTCATAACATTAACTATACCTTCTTTTGTTGTTGTACCTTCTTTTCTAATGCCATCGTATATATTATCGCCTTTAAATGTACCATCATCCCACAAGTGTCTGCCTTGTATTCTATCCATAACTAAAACATCATCACGACCAGCAACAAGCAAAATAAAACTAACAACTTTGTTATCTATTCCAGCACCTTCAGTTAAATTTAAAAACTCTCTTCTTATTTGTTTAGCTGGTACATTCGGGTCTTTCATCATGTCATGCAATGTTTGTAAAACTGTTTTATTTGAACCTGGCACCTTTTTGCCTAATTCAAATAACATCTGCCCGGTTGCGTTAACATTTTGTGTTACTTGCTTACCTGGTGATCCTTCAGGCAATAATTTATTTATAGTTTTTTCCCAGGTTGCCTGATCTTGTTTTGTAAATGTTCCATTAACAGCTTTATCTATTAATGGTCTTGCACCAGCTATAATATCAATAAATGCACTTTCTTGTTGTACTGGTCCAGCACCTCTTGAAAGTATGCCCCATATAAATAAATCAGCCGTAATTCTTGAATCTACGTTTTCTGCTTTATACATTGTTCTTATTTTATCAACGTATCCAAATCCTTCATCAACTCCAGCTTTCATATCAGGTGTAAGTTTTTTTAGCTTATCAGCCATTAATTTAGCATTGTTTGCATATTTAACTGCTTGTAATGGTGGCACTGGCAAAAAGTCACCACCCATTGTTTCGTTCTGAAACTTTAACCAATTTTCATTTGTCTTTAATGCTTCAGGGTTATTTTCTAAAGCTGTGTCAATATTAGCAAAGTTTGCTTTTTTATTGGATGCTATAAAAGTTTGTGTCACCGGTGATATTACATTTGCCGGATTATTATTTTTTACTAATAAAGGTGAGGGCATTTTATTAGCCCTTGTTCCTTCAGGTGCAAACTCTAATTTAGGTGCAAGTTTAGATAATCCCTTATCAATAGCAGTATCAATTTCACCACCACCCATAGATGACAGGGTAGTTGTACCAGCATTTGCATCTAGTCTGTTTTGTGCATTTGTACCAATTTTTTGAAACTGAGATTTAACACCACTTTTTAAGCTTCTAAGCATAGGGCTGTTCTTCCCATACTTTATTAGTAATCCTAAACCTTCAGATATGCCTTCACCAATAACACCACCTTCTAATAGTAATAATGGTGTTTTTTGTAATTTTTGAATTAAATAGGGTAACTCTTTGTCGGCTTCTAATGTTTCTAATAAAGCTTTTGTTGCTTCACTATCTTTTGATATCAGGGTGATAGCTGTTTCTATTAAGCCTTTATCTTTAGCTGGTATAACTAAAGCTTCGGTTGCACCATACCCAAGAACATTGGTAAGAAAACGACTGCCTAAGTTTGCACCTTGTATACCTTTAGTAGCTAATGCACCTGGAGCTATTATCTGAGTTCCAACTTCACCAACTATGCCACCAATTTGTTGTGCAGTACCATCATATTTTATTGTTTCATTTATAGCTTTGTTTGCTGAATCTAATCCAGGTATGTTTTCGTTCATCCAAGGTATAGCTGTTTCTGAAAACCATTGACCAGTAAATGTATCCATTATTTCTGTACCGGCTTTGCTGGCTCCTTGTGGCAACCCTTTAACAACACCAGTTGCAAAATCTCCTACAGTTTCAGCAACGTCACCGGCTGTGTCTACAACGTCATCAAATATAGATGTAGGCATATTGATCTTAGACTTTTTACCATCCCAGGACTGCTCATATTCTGAACCACTAGCCCTGATATTGTTGGACAGTAAAATCTCGCTATATACGTCTATTTCATTCTCTGCCATTACTGTAACCTACTACTTGATAAAACATTTGTAAGTGCTTGAACTCCAGCATCAATTATTGGTTTGTTTCTATAATCTTGCAGTCTTTTATCTTTGTTATCTTCAGACTGTAATAGAACCAACATACCCTTTACTTTTTCAAACTCAGCCCTGGTATATGTTTTTTGGATGCCTTTGTTTGGATAAACGTCTGCAAATTTATCAATGACAGCTTTTGCTGAACTAAGTTTGCCTTCATATACTTTGACTTGTATAGCTTCACTCTCATTAGCAAATACAGCCCTGGCAATAGCGACAGCATCAAAGTCTTTAGTTTCTTTTTTAGCTTTCAGTAAAGCTTCTTCGACCCTACCTTTAATTCTTCTATACACTTGCATCTTCTCAAAATTAGGATCTTGCTCACCAATTATTTCTGCTTCAGGACTAAAGCCAAGCTCACCGGCTATAATATTCATTGCTGTCTTAGTTTCTGCATTCTCGTTTGCTTCAACTTTACCGGCTAAGTCATTGTAATCTTTAGGGGATAATGCACTATGATAGTCGGCTAATTCACCAAAACTTAAATTATCTGTTGATACTTTTTGTATTAAATCTGCTTTGACCTTGGAATCACTTACAGTACGCAAGCCACCACTTTCATCAAACTTAATTTTATATTCTGCATATTTATTAGGATCTAAAGCTTCTAACTGCAAAAGCTTATCATTTAAATCGTCTTTAGCTCCAAATGCTAACTGTTTAGAAAGATCTACTTCTAGCTCGGCTATCTTATTATCAGCATCATTATCTTTTTTATCTTGGAGAGTATTCTCGAAACTAATTTGTGCAGACTTTTCTGTTCTAATAGCTTTAGCTACGTTTAGCCTTTGTTCATCAGTCATACCATTTAAGATGGCATCTATTTTGACATTGCCGGTTTTTTGGTTTGATTGTATTTTCATAGCCAGTTCAGATGATGTTTTAGTTTCTAATGCTGTGCTAACAATCGTACTTGTTCTTACCTCAAGCCATTTATCATCCCAATCCTTTACGGCACCTTCCATCATAGTCTTGGTGTATTTACCTTTAGAAGCTTTATAGATGTAATCGTATTTTTTACTTATTTCAAAACCTGGTGACTTTTTTAATTCAGCATTATTTCTAGCTTTTTTGTCTAGTAGTTTGCCATTTTGATACAAACCGGCACCATATATTTTTGCAGTTAGTTGATCTTCATTACCTTCAAAATTAAGAACGGCATCTAGCTCTATACCCATTTGCTTTAGATCCATGTTTAAATTTAAAGCTGTGCCGGTCTGTAATTGATCTAGTGATTTTTTTGCGTAAACTTTTGAATAAGCATTGTAATGTGCTGAAGAGTTAACACCTAGTTCAGCATATAGTTTTCTGCCTAATATAGGAGATACACTATCAGCTATTTTTAAATATTCATTTGTAATTGCTTTTAGATCACTACTAACATCAGCTAAGTCAGCATTGTTTAATGTAGCTTTGGATATTAAATCTGAAAATTTTCTTTTGGCACTTAAAGCTAAATCTGAGCCAACGCTTTCTATAGCTATCTTTTTAGCTGATCTTCCAAATATTGTATCATCGTCAAATCTATCTGTTACGTCTGTACCATTTAATGCACTTTCTCTTATCTGATCTACAGTAATAGGGTTTTCAGCACCATACTCTGCACCTTCTTTTTCTGCTTGCACAGAAGCCTTTTTAAAAAAATAGCTAGACATACTATCCAAGGCACTAACAAGCATCTGTGACGTTTTCTGAGCTTCACTCATACCAACACCGGAAGGACCTCGATAACCACTTGTACCGATCTGCCGTTGTATGCCTAAATATCTAGAACGAGGTGCCATCTAAATTATCCATACCTTGCCTGATAATACCCAGGTGATTGTCCATAACTTGCAGTAGTAGTAGTGGTGCCAGCCGGAGCAGATCCTAAAGATGCATAATTAAAACCAGCACTAGCCATTGTGGTAAACGCACCAATGTAAGCTTGCTTCTTAGCTTGTCTGCCGGCAAACCTTAAATCTTCAGCCTGGGCATTGGCAGTACTTATAGCTAAGAACTCATTATCTTTAGATGTAATAAAATCATTTAATCCAGGGTTGAGAACTGAATATGTTCCAATATCTTGGGGTGTTCCTAATGAAGGCTCTAATCCACCGGCATAGGCTATTGCTCCAACTGAAGCCAAAGCTTTGTTAGTAGCTTTTAAAACCTGGATACCTTGCTCTTTTGCTTTTACAGCTTCAACTCTACCTTCTAATTTTTTATGCTCGGCTTGTGCGTAATAACCTTTTTTAGTAGCTTCACCTTGCTTTATCTGAGCATAAGCAGAAACTCCGGCTAGTACTAATGATGCAACAGCTACTGTCATTTTATTGTCCAGTACTAAGTTTGTACTCTACAGCCAATACAGTAGCAAAGAGGGGTTGTGTCATTGTGAATGTCAATTGTGCTGTATCACTATAACCTAATAAAGGAGCCAATCTTTTTCTCCCGGTAAATGTCGTGGGGGCAGAACCCAAAGTAAAAGGCAAGGAATTGAAGGGGAGTTCAAAACCATTAACAGCCAGGTTTTGGGTTCTATCTACTAAAGTTGTTGCTTCTAAGATTCTACGTTTTCTACTTACTACAACACCTGAACTTAATTTTGGCTCTACCGGCAATGTCTTAACTTCTACAGAATAGGGAAGCCCAACCTCTACAAATGTACTAGGTACTGCATCTAAGGTAATAGCACCGGATGAAACAGTTTTGTCAGTTAACACAAAATCATCTCTAATTACATCTACAGTTTTACCTTCAAGATGAGATAAACTAGAGCATGTCGTGTTACTTGGTTTAGCTTGGTCCGGTGCAGTAGCTCCTGAAAAATATTGTATATTGCTGTCTGTCGTTCTTTGATCGTCAAACATTTCAATATATCTTTTTGTAGATCCACCAATAGTTCTTTCCACTACTGTATAAATGTCAGGTCCATCAACGGCTACATCTAGAAATAATCCATCTGTAATAAACTCTGCCGGGGCAACTACGTTTTGCGACCTTAAAATAGAAAAGACAGCCATAGTGCCATCTGTGTTATTTGTAATGCATAAAAGGTCACCATCATCAGTACTAGTGGCAATTCTAAGTGCCATTGACCTGGGGCTTTTTAATAAGTGACTAGCAAGTAAAGATATATTATTAGCCTGGTAGTTTAAATCAACATCACTAAATAAAAATTCTCTAAGGGCTTTGCCTTCTCTTTGAATAAATAATGTACCAGCTTCAGCATACACTGGCATAATACCTTCTTTAGATCCTCTACGAGTAGCATTTTTAATAACAATATTAGAAGGTGTAATTGGATCTAGGTTAGCTTGAGGAACAAAGAACTCTGCATCTTTTGTAAATATTTGTAAATCTCTGCCCGATCTCATAGCCGTTATAGCATTAACACTATCAGTATTCATTGTAGCTAAAATAGCATCATCGTCTAAAGCTTCGGCTGTCTTAAAATTAAAAAAATCAGCAACCTTAGATCCAAACAAAGTATTAGGTAAAGTCTTAGATCCACCAAAATATAATCTACCTTCATGGAAAGAGCATGTTCTTGGAAAACCTCTAGACACTGACCAAGCATCCTCGTACCCAGTTTCTAGTTCCCATGTAAGCTCTGCCGGTGACCCAGCTACGTTTGCAATAGCTTGATCAGCTTTAAAAAATGGTAACTCAGTGATTACTTTTACAACTGTAGCTGATTCTCTTTCTATAATCCTAGCTCGACCAAAACCACTTAAAACATTTATATATTGGTCCACATGATCTGCCGTAAATACAGAAGTGTTAGCAGTGACTGTTACAGTACCATCTATAGCATCAGGAGTAATTGTTCCTATTGGACTGCTAGTTGATAAAGTAAACGCAACTTTAGGATTAGTAAGAGCAATAGTAGCAAATGTCCAAGTCGTATTACTAGCACCTCTTACAATAGACTTTGGTGACATATCTTCATGTACTAAAATAAGTGTGTCGGCACTTTGTGTATAATACATTCTATCCAGGTCTATATCACCTAAAGCACATACAAGATAATCAGCACCTGACCCATTAATGTTTGTTAGCTGTACACCATTAGCAAAGAAAAAAACCCTGGTGTTAGTTGTATCATATTTAACAAAGGCAAGCATAAAAGCTTGTGTGGTACTAAACTCAAAAGGTATTAACCTTATGCCATCTAAAGTCGTAAATGATCCACCCAGGTGAGATGTTATATCCAACATAAATCTTAAACCAGGTCTTCTTTCAAAACCACCTTGAGGAAGCACAACAACATTTTGAGCTTTACTCAAAGCTGATCCATATTGCTGTATATCAATTCGACCTACTAAAAGAGGGTCTATTTCTCCTACAGTAAAATTTGATTGGTATTGTGTAATTCTACTCAAGATCTAACCTCAGTTAATAAATAATCAGCAATAACTGTTTTGGACTGCCCGGCACCATCTATGTTGATAGCTTGTCTGAAATAACCACCACGCATATTTTCGCTGGCTGTTCCCAGGGCTACACCTCTCCAATAATCAGATTTAGTTATTTGGTCGGTAATAGGTTCAGCTAAATGCCAAGCCATCTGATATATTAATAATTGGATAAAGTAAGAGGGCATATCTTGTTCAGATACTAGTCTTTGATAATCTACAACTATGGTTGTTTGGTTTGTTAGTAGCTGATCACCCTGGATCTCATATTCTGTAGTATTAGGGGCTGATGTAGATGTTGACGTATAGACAACTCTTGGAACACCTAAAAACATATCTGAAGGTAATTGATATGCATAAGAATAAAAATTTGTTGGAGTAGTCGCTAACCTACCTAATATCGTTTTAGATAGAGTAAAAGACCAATGATACATACTAAGGGTTTGTGACTTAATGCGTGGATATAAAACTGAGCATATCGAACTAGGGGCTGTTCCATCCGAAAAACTTGTGATTTGATTTGCACCTAAGAGGAGGAGTGCCTGAGAGCAAATCGAAACGTCTGTATCACCTTCAGCCATAATCCACGCACCTCGCCTAAAGTTATAGAGGGCGAACATTCGCCCCCTAGATTAGTTATTAGTCACTATCTGTCATAGCGACAGTTGTGCCATCTGTAACATCAACTACACTTGAAGCATTGGATGCAACCATCACAATACTCATTGTTGGAGTGTTACTGTCATGTACGAATATAACATCACCTACAGACAACTCGTTTGTCATGTCGTTGAAATAACCGGCTGTGTTAACAGTAGCTATTGCATCGGCTGATGTGTATGTCCACATTTGAGGGGCTGTTCCTTTTTTGGATTGACCACCTATCGGGTTTATCCCAGTTCTACTAAAAGCCATGATTAACTCTCCCTACAAGTTACATCAACAAGACCAGCAGTATCGATTACCACTGCACCGGCTGAATACATTGCTGATACTAAGAAAGAAGTTTTCTCAGGAATGTAGTTTACCTCAACTTTTGGAGCTATACCTACAGCACAACCAATAGCATCTTTGTGGAATGCTAGGCATGTTCTGTCGTTAGAACCATCTTTTGGTAAACCACCTTCATCACGATCTCCGATCATGTGGATATTGAACCCAGCAAATTGCTGAATCTCACCACGAGCTAATGCCTGGAGTTGGATAAAGTCTGAACTAACTGCTCTTTCGTCAGCTAATAATGAAGCTAAAGAACTTGCATGAATGATCATGTGTCTG
>Ga0181402_1000646_pt1 | contig 12827 bp, 20 predicted proteins | sample 25SPOviralmetaG_FD_130131 | JGI IMG/M metagenome (GOLD analysis project Ga0181402, IMG submission 130131) | Marine viral communities from the oligotrophic San Pedro Time Series (SPOT) site, San Pedro Channel, CA, USA - 25 SPOT_SRF_2011-08-17 | ecosystem: Environmental > Aquatic > Marine > Strait...
ATGCCTGTGGAGGTGGTGGCTAGTTTTTGTGCGCCATTATAAAACACCTGAACTCCAGCGTTTTGATTGGCATTTAAATACGGCTGGGCATTTGGGTCTTGTAACAATAAATCATTGCCGGATTGAAGAGTTAAGTCGCCAGCCCCTGCATCTACAATATAACTATGTGAGCCATCATGATAAATCTGTAAGTCATTACTAGCACCAAACTGTGCTTTGACGTTATCGCCTAGTGATAGGTTGCCTGTCATCGTGTCTCCAGATATGGAGACAGATTCTGTATCACCTTGAGTGCTTAGATCGTTTAAAGATGCAGCCGTAACACGCAACGCAACTTCATCACCGGAAGAATGGCTAATAGCAGACGTACCGTCTTGCGCCCGCTGAATGGTAAACGTGGTCCCAGAAACACCTGTTACCTTGACAATTTCAGATCCCGAATCAATACCTATTGTCGCGTAGAAATAATCGCCACTCCCAAGAGCTGGGAATAGAGAAGCGCTGGTAACACTAATAGACGTTGCTGAGTCAGAAACGCCACTAGCCAGCGTAGTGCTAGCTAGGTTCGAAAACTTAATCGCCATTTATGGCTCCTAGCTAGCTGTAATTGTCCACGTTATGGAAAGACTATCCGTATTTGCCTTGTTTATAATCGAGAATACCGTTCTGCAAAGCATTGTTCCGCCAGAAGATGCATTCAAGATTGCTGCCTCAACAACACCAGCAGCAGAGGCAGGTGTTCCAGCTGGGAACGTCGCCACATAAACAATGTCGTTTCCTGAAGCCGTTGTGCTAGTTAAAGCAACTCTAGCAACCTCAGAACCTAACGTAGTATTTCCAACCGCAGCAGCGGTGCTAGATGTACCAATAGCCATGTGACTCATAACGCTAGCTGATGTTCCAGCCATGCGAGAAGCAACAAAGGTCTTACCGGTAGTAACAACCAAATTGGGAATTTCTTGTGTTTCTTTTACGGTGCCATTCTCTGCTATTAGGTTAACAGTCAGGCGCCCTTTTAATTTAAGATCATCAACGATCATGGTAGGTCTCCGAATTAATCAGCATTCAATTCTAAAATTGCCGAGTATTCTTAAAAACCGGCAATACTGAACTGTCAGATTTTCCTATCCATGAAGACAGCGTAGATACGTCTTGTAGCTTTACTATATATATAGCTGACTTCGACGCATAAAAGTCATTAAATCTCTTACCATTATAGGCGCTGAAAGAGTATTTGACAAAGTAAATAATTCCTGCTCAGCGCTTCAATTGTTACTAGGCATTTAATACCATATTGCCCATTAAGGACTTGTTAAGAACAGAGCTTGTTATTAAGTGATCAAACTCTAACGTTTCTGTTAGTCCTATTACGTTTGTTTTAACACCTTCAACATCTTTATCTATTTGAGCAAAATCATCTAACGTAAAGAAGTCTTGAAGTGTCTTGCTTACAACAAATGATGAGATGTCCTCAGAGACTGTCAATGAATCTGAAGGCTCACCTGTAACAGTTACAACACCAGACAGTTCGTTAAAGACAAAGTTATTTGGCTGTCTTGTTATTGTTAAATTATCAAGAATAAATGCAGGCTCTGATATTCCCTTACCTACACTAAATGTCTGTGACTCAATAAATGACTGTGTGTCGAATATTCCTTTATTGGGGTGAGTAGTTGTTTCATCCGCAAAATTAAAATTATCAGAAGTAGCTTTACCAAAGCTTACCGCATGAGCATCAACCACGCTCACAGGGCTGTTAAACTGTCTTATAAATGTAAGAAGAGTGTGTACGTTTTCAGTAAATGAAAAATTATCTGATGCTAATTTACCCACAGAAAACGTGTTTACATCTAGCAGGCTGACAGAATCTTGTTCAACTTTACCGGCATGAGTTCTAGCAAAGTCAGAAAAGCTAAAATCATCTGATAAAACTTTACCGACAACAAATACAGGATCTGCAGAAAGGAAGCCGACTTGATCTGAAACCGATTTGGTTACTGCGAATACAGCAGCATCATTAAATGCAAACTGATCATCAAAGAGGTAAATAGTTCGTTCAGCGTTAACGTGAACATCATGCAGATATAAGTTTTTCCAATTAGCAACCGCGACCAGTTTCTGAAAAGAAACCTGATTGCCAAGTGCTGGAACTAATGAGGCATCAATACTTAAATTGCGATGCGTCGCAGTAGCGTGTACTGATCTAAAACTTACAGTCGCTCTGATAGCCATGAGCGATTAACCGAACTGAGATCTAACTTTAAACTTAATTAAATCCAAAACAGTTTGAGTTCTTGATGATGAGTCCGTGAACTCTATTTCACCTTCTAAAACTCCACTTGATGACAAAGTGTCTGAGTCAAATAAGAATGTTACCTTGCCTTGAGTTGGATTGGTTATAGTTCCAAGAAGAGTGTCAATCAAAGCTGTTTGACCCACAGTCCGAACTCTCATCCGAACTGAGCCATTAGTTAAATCAAGCGCTGCAAAGGTAGTAGGATCATCTGTATCCAAGACCAGTCCTGCAGCTGCTGTATTACTATCTTTTAGAGTTATCTCTATTTCAGGAAGCTGATCACCCTGAACCAAATCAATAGTTGTTAAATATGCCATTAGATAAATGCCCTCGCTTTACAGGTTAGAGATCCACCACTAAATCCATATTTAACCTGACGTATCACACGACCAACGCTTCTCTCAAAAAGCTGCTTATTTACACCAGCAGCACTTGGATTAGACCAAGGTTGACCTGACATCATTTGCAGCCGGTACAAAGCTCCATGAGAAATTGCTTCCCTATGCTCCTTTCCTACACTATCTGGAATGCTTGAGCTGGTTGATGTAGGTTTAACCGAATACAGAACTCGAAATGAATCTGATTCAGCGGGAATTGGTGCTATGTAAAAATCTAGGTTGTCACGTTGAGCGTAATAGGCTGGAGTACCAGTTGTGTTTTCATCACCTAATCTCAAAAGTAACTGGCTATAGCTAATAGGCTTTAATGCAGACTTATCATTAAAAATATCAAGTATGTGATTTAACTCTGTACCAGAAGGTAGAGACACGGCATATTCATTTAAACCTGCAATGACTGTAATAAACTCAGGTTCTGGAATATAGATATCAGTTCTAGCACAGAAATCTATTGCCGAATCTCTCACCGACCTTTCAATAAGAAAGTCAGGAGCGCCTTGCGCCTCAGGTCTAACGTACAAAGAAAAATCAGAATACTTCATTAGCCATTACCCATCATAGGTGGTACCGGAGTAGTTGCGCTATCTGCTTGAGTCTTAACGCCTAACGCATTAGCAAAGCTTTGATAGTGCATCATTGCTCTCTGAGCGTTACCAGCAAACTCAGAATCCTTCTGATATGAGCGATACAATACATAATCTAATATGCAATTCGCATAAACATCGTCGAGACTGATAACTGTAGTGTCTGAAGAAAAATCACTTATAGAAATTTCTGAAGGCGCAGAGCTGTATATAACCTCTAAGCTATGAGTACCACTCGCACCTTTTGGATAAATATAAAAATTCTTTGGGTCGGCAGGATCATAAACATAGTGTTCAATCTTGTTTGTTCCCGCTGCTGTTTCATGCCAGTTAGGCAAAGTTTCATCAAGTATTCTTCTTTCAACCTGAGTAACTGCTCTACCACTTACATTTCTAACTACATCAATCAAGCGCAAAGCTTGTGATGGTAGTGTCTGCTTACTGCCTGTTGTGCAAGCAAACGTTGTATTTACCATTGCAGCATCAGGTCGATGCAATACAACTTCTTTTTGAGCGTCGTTAAAAAACTTTAAAAGCTCTGTGTTTGGAAACCGGACATTCGTATTATCCTGAAGAATAATTGCAGCCCGATCCAAAATGTCTAATACCTTAGTTGTCGCCATTGTCGGTCTCCCATTCGATTACTTGTAAATCGGGGTTGTTTTTAAAAATCGGGTTGTAGTCAAACTCGTTACCGGTGATGACGTTTTTGACCCGCTTTGGGACAAGCTCTTCAGTCTTCTTTGGAGGGTTAGCTTTATCTTTTGCTAGCCTCTGCACCTGATCTTCTAGCTGTTCAAGGGTTAGCCTTCTATCTAGCTTGACGTTAAAGTCTTCCTTCGCCTGAATGAATATCTCGTCTTTTTTTGTCTTTGCTTTCTTTGTCATAAGTGACTCGCTAAAAAGGGGGAGGAAAACCTCCCCCAATTATTAGCCGATATCTTAGGTCCACTTACCAACGCAAAGTGCGTCAGGAGTGATTACCTTAGAACCGTACACCTTCAATCCACGAACCTGATCGCCAAAAGTGCTTTCCATACGAACAGTTTCAGTGTTAGTGAACTGAGACGCGAAAGAAATAGCTTTTGGGTGACCGGCTAGGACGTGCGTGTAGCCTGAGTCAGCACCAGATGCTGCGGTGTAAACCATGTTGCTCTGGAAAACTTTGAAACGGTCAACCATTCCAACCAAACCATTACGGAGAGGTGAAGTAGCATCGCCAGTCAAGTAAGCTTGACGTAGCTCAGACTGCTTGAGCATAGAAATAAACTCAGGAGAAAGAACGATGAATCGACCTTCTTCTGGAATGTTAAGCTCATCAAGAGTCTTGGATAGAACCAAGATGTTTTCCAAGATGTTGGATGAAGTAATAGTAGTTTGAGAACCGATAGTGGTTGCACCAGTTACGGCAGCTGACAATACGTCAGTCTCAACAGCAATACGCATACCTTCAGAAGCATCAGTAGACGCAGCTTCCAACATGTTGATGTCAGCTTGAGCAGCCAATACATCATCTACTTTAAAGCTGTAGTACTTAGCTTTATCGATGAGCATTTCTACCTTAGCAGTAGTTAGCTCTTGAGTAGTGATTGATCCGCTATAGTCGTTGATAGTTACAGCAGGAACTGTACGTACAACAATCTTGTCGCCCTGACCAGAGATTTCACCTTCATAATCGGTGTTTGAAATTTCGGGTAAAATTGATTTGCTGTAAAACTTCGCCTGAAGGAGTTTTGAAAACACCTCTGGGATGAAGTTCACCTCAGATGTAGTACCCGTTGAAAATTGTGAAAAAGACATTTTAATACCTCACAAGAGATTGATTAGCGGCGTATCGATCCACTTTCCATCGCCTTGAGTATTTCTGTTTGATGCTTTTCAAACACTTTGTTTGGCATCCTCATAATCTCATCGACGGTCCAGTATTTCTTATCGCCTTTAATTTGTGACTTTCGAGCCTTAGGCATCTTCGGTTCTGCAACCGTCTTAGCCCGCTCAAGAGTCTGCTCTTGCAGCGTGGGAGCCGGTACACCCATATCAGCTTTAAATCGAGAGAGAACTGTGTTCACATCATTTGACGAACCTTCTTGTATCCAAGTCTTCGTCTGAGCATCTGCATCTTCTAACCAGTTCAACCAGTCTGCCGTCTCAATAATCTGATCGACATCAGGGTGCGCTGATCGAATCCGATCAAAGTGCTCAGCTTGCGCCTGCGCCTCTAGCTCTTGATATTTACTTTGTTCTTGCTCGGCTAAAGCATCTTTAGCTTTACCAACTTCATCTTGCGTCCGCTTAAGTTCATCAAGCAAAGGTCCAGCAAGGTCAGGGTAGTCTTCCCTAATCTGTGCCAGCTTGCTGTCATCCCTAGAAACTTCTACAAGTTGACTCTTCAACTCTGTAACACTTTTGATCAGGTCGGCATTATGCCGCTTCAAGTCAGCCGCTTCTTGAGTTGCTTTCGTCATTCTCGCCTGTGCGCCTTTCATTGCTTTCTCGGCTTTTTGTAAAGCCAACTTCAGTTCCGAGTCCTCGCTGCGTTCTGACTCTTCTACTGTGTCCTCATCCGCTTTAATCTCAGCCGTATCCGTGGGATCGGGGGCTTCTACTTGCAGCTCCTCCGGTTCTTCTGGGGTATCCACTTGAGGTTGATCTGCCTCTGGGGTCTCAGTCCTACCTTTAGTCATCTGCTCGAACAATTCTTTAGCTTCTGCTTCCAGTCGCGCTGGGTCATTTCTCTTTGACATTGTTATTTCCTTCGAGTCCCACATGGGGATATTCGTTAGTCGATTGCGGATATCCTCTTAGGGGTCCGCGCTTTGTCTAGAACGGCTTTTGCCGCATCTTCAAGTTCAAGCATAAATCGCAGCTCTAAAAGCCTGCCTTGCTCAAACCTAAAATTTGTTGCATCCGCTCTTTCCAACAAGTCTTGTGCGCTATCAAATCTGGCTTTAATTAAGCCCGACAGGAGATCCCATTCCGGCATCGACCTGAGACGGAGGACCGCCTGCGCTTGCTGCTTGTTGCATTTGAGCTTGGAGTAACTGTTGTTGTTGCTGTTGTTCAAGAGCAATCTGCTCCTCAGTCTTCATAATTTTATCTGGGTCTATATCCATGCTTTGAGCTATCTCTCTCAAAAGCTCAGTCTGCTTAACAACTCCGGCGGAGTTGTCGCCAACAATAGATAAGAACTGAAGTAGCCTCTGACTTTGTACTTCTTTCTGTACAAGCGCAGTGCTTCCTCGAGCTACAATTCTTAAGTCACCCTTAGACTTCTCATTGGTTCCAAATTCCATATTGAAATGAAATAAACTTTCAATCATTGGTTCAATCAAGAAGTCATCAATATTTTTAATGGTGCTTTTAAGAGCAATGTTTGCTGCTCCCATAAGCATAGACATACCAGTTGCCGTCTTGTTTAAACCTTGAGTCTGCTCACCGTGTGTATAGGAGGGCAGTGACGTGGTCTCATCAGCAAATCGACGGAAAATCTCAACAATCTGATTTAATCCGTTAGCATTTGCGACAGGCTGATACCATCTGACAGCAGGCATAGAACCGTCTCCACCCTCACGCAAGAATACTCGCCAAGGATGGATGTCTGTCGGGTCTTCTCCTGCTGCAAGCAAGTCTGTATTCACCTCAACCATAGGACCAGAAGACAAAGCCATATTGTCTAGCCAAATTCTAGTTGCGGTGTTCATAGTTCCCTGTGAATCTCGCATCATGCGAGGCACGCCTGTACCCCAGAACTGATGAGGTGACCTTTCATAAGGGAAGATGTGATATGGAATCTTGTAACCAGTGATCGGGTTTAGCATAACTTTCAGCACTTTCCCGTCACAGAACCAAACACAAGCAGAGTAATCATCTGAAAGATCTGAACCTTCAGGAAGCTCTATGCCATGCTCTTCTAACTCGTAACCATCAACTGTTCCCCAATACTCCATAACAACAAAGCGATTGGACTCAGAGTTCTCATTAATGCCAGCAATTCTTCGGCGAGTAGTCTCATGGTCTTCTTCAGTATGATTACCGTTACGGTGAATCTTAAGTAAGTACCTGACCATGTCAGAATCAAACTGTGGCAAGTCAGCTAAATCTCGCATTTGACGACGAGTTAGAACATGACGCCGGAATAAACCATCACAATCTTCAAGTGTCGTACAATAAGGATCAGGATATAGATCAAAAATACTGACGCTTTCCACATCGGGAGCAACAGTTTCTACAACGCTTAGCGCATATCCCTGCTCACCAGTCTCAGGGTCTAGCATTTTTGAGTAAGACTGCTTTTTATCAATACGTACCGTGCCAGCTTTTACAGCACCAGAACCAAAGATACATGCTTCTAACATGCTTTCTTTTAGTTTCATTTCAGCATTGGTTTCTATCAGCTGGTCTTCAATATCAACTGTCATAGATTCAGCAGCTTCAAGAGCTATCTCTTTTTCAAGCTCTAAAAACTCTCCCTCTAGCTCCATCATCCGAGCTTGAACCAAGTCCTGATTCATCATCGGGTCTTGTCCAGAAGCCATCATGATCTGATCCATAGCCATTTGACGCATTTCCATCGCCTTTAACGGATCAATCTGCGGTACGGGTGTAGGATCTACAGAGAAGAAAACATCGCCGTGCTGAAACAACAGGTCTATGATTCGGCTGTAAGCAGCCATTACTTTTGTTCGTGTTAGCCCGACGAATACTTTTGATCGTGAACCAGACGCGGCATCTAGGCGTGCAAGTACATCAGGCTCATAAATGCCCTGATATTGGCGTAAGTCTTTTAGCCACTCGTTTTCTGTTTCTTTACGAGCGTCCTTATACTCTTGGAAAGTTCCGGCAAGTCTTGAACCGAGGCTCTGCATACTTTGTGCTTGCAGACCATCTGGTTCTTTTTCTAACTCTTCTTCCTCGCCTTCATACTCTAGCTCATGCATAGATTAATAACCCGTCACAGGATCTAACGATTTAAAACGTTTTTGTATAGTCCGGTGCCGAGGTCTCGGCATAGAAGCAAGTCCATGCAGGGCAATAGCATAAGCCATCACCCTGTCATCATAACATCCATTTTGAGAATTGTAACTCCCTTTATCATCAATGATGTAAGTTCGCAACTCATTTAATAGTTCAATATCTGCAACACCACTTTCACCCTGCCTTAACAAGGTCGCTAGATTGTCAACAATTAAAGGTTTAGTTTTACTTGTTGTTAAGAATCCTCCGCGTTTTGTCAAGCGATCTCCGTAGGCACCATCGACAGAACTCTCTACAAATAAATTTGAATAACCTAAATCCTGTATTTTTCGAAGCGTACCCAGACCGTGATTGTTACGCTCAACGATTACATATGCGGTGTTAAAGCGTTTACCTAACATTGCAACTAGGGCGCCATAATCAAAAGGATCAATGTGACCATGCCAGCAGGCTACCTGATTACCTAGAGAGTCAAGTACTTGAGCACAGCTATAATCGCCATAAGCTAGACCTTCGGCAACGTCCACCCCAATACAATAATTTTCTTCTCTTAAGGGCGGATACCACTCCTGATAATTTCCATGCTCACGTTCAATTAAGTTGCCATCAATAATGTCGCCTTTAAAATCTGCGGTGTAACAATTACTCTCACACTGAGAAATAGCTGTCTCTTCCACAAAGCAGCGACCTGAAGTAAGAAACGCTTCAAGGGGTGTACTTGGATACTCCTGTCTAAAAAGATCTGTTCCGCCCAGCTCATCTAATTTTGCGCGTCTAAATGAAAGTTGAGAGTCGTCCAAATTATATTTTTGGGCAAGGTCATACTCTTCAGGGGTGGCAACAAAATAGGGCGATGGCTTTTTTCTATACTCGGGCATCCAGTACCAAGGTATAAAACAAGTAATCCATTCAGACTCGCCACGCAAAGACTTCATCACCTGATCGTAAAACCAACCACCAGCACCATTCGCAGTGCTCTCTAAAATAACTTCAGTATTCTTACCACCAACTGTCTGTAAGAGACCTGCGACTATGTCTGATCCTTGCGGGTAGAACGCCACTTCACTTCCGTGGACAAATCTATTTGTTTGTCCTCGTCCTGTTTGTGTCGATCTCGCTGTGCCGACGCGGTATCTTGAATTGATTTCATCAAATACCAGCGTTGACGCCGACTGACTAGCGAGCGGCGGTTTAAACGCAGGATGCGGGACATTGTCATAAAAGTATCTCACCATGTTAAAGATTGCGTTAGTTGATTCGGCAAGATGCGACAGTACGAATGCGTTAGCGTTACGGTTCTGCGTTACTTTCCAGAAATTTCTGCCCTGTGTGTATGTCGATATTCCGGTTTGGCGTGCTTTAAGTACCAAAGCACGGATATTTCCCTGTTCAGCGAGCTGATTTTCGAGCATTTTGTGGACATGCATCTGAGCTGAATTAAGCACGAAAGGCTTTGATTCACCCTCTTTTGTCACGATTTTTAGCATGTTTTTGCTATATAAAGGGAAGTTCCCCTTTAACTTTCGAGCTACGTCTTCAATTCTCAAAACTATTCACCACTGCACGACACCACCAGACAAGATCATGGTCATTCATCGCGCCTCTCATTAGATTTACTCGGGCACAAACAAGTCGAATATTGCCTTCTATATACCCTTTCGACGTATCAATCCTGTCAGGACTAACGGAAAAATCTGAATGATCCGTTGAAATGTGCATAGGTATGTTGGAAATAGCGCAAATCCCTCTCTGCTGATCGTATAAGCGCGACAAATAATCAAGCGATACCGTAGCACCTTCATAATTTTTTGCCTTATGGCGCTGTTTTAGAGAGGTTAATATCTTTGTAAGAAATCCCTCCAAACTAGAATTAGCTCTTTCTTTATTTTCTAAAGTGCGGCAGTCGTTGCATTTTTTGCGATTACCATTAAAAGAACTTAAGGGTTTTGTAATCCCGCAAACGGTGCATTTTTTATTACCAGACGCCAATCTACGTCCCTCGTAATCTCCTCAAACCTTGCCACTGCTTTACGGCTACTACTTACAGCCACACGATCTCCCATAAGACCTGTGCCTAGCCCTATACATCCCTGAACATCTTTTGAAAAATTAGCTACATGGATAAGGATATAAGTTCTATCCGGAACATCCTTTATGTGCCATGTCTCACCAAAGCGAGGAGAGTCTCTCCATCCTGCCTCATAGCTTCCTTCCGGAATACAAGAAACATTTGGGGCGTTATCTAACCAAGGGCGCTCAATCGTATAGAATTTTTCTCCATCAAAATCTATTACGCCTAAAGTCCCTTCTGGGTGATAACAGAATCTATTTAACTCAATATCAATCACGCTATGCTTGACCTCTTTTCCTAGCTCTAAGAGCCTTCCTGTCTTTGCGCTCCGCCTTGGAGTCATCAGCTCCAAAAATACGATCATAGTTGTCAGCAAACTTCTTACTATTTTCTGGGCGGCGGTTATCACCCTTGCTGTAAAGTGTTTCACGAGAATTTTTCATTTCCGGTGCCTTGCTGTTTTCTTCGCTATCTTCTTGGGCTGAGCACTGTGCTGCTTACCAGCTTTTGTATCAGCACGTTTTTTTCTACTAGTGGCGGCATACTCCTTTTTACTCAAAGAGTCTCGAGCCGACTTAGGCAGATATCGCTCACCTGTAGCCTTCTTACCTTGAGTAGAGTTCTTACCGCTCTTAGTGCCCCATTTTTCTCCGGTCCACTTCTTTAAACTCTTTTGAGGTTTCTTAAGTGCCATCAGTTTCTATAGCCTCCACCTGCTGCCTTATATTCCTTAGCTAACATTTGAGCCTTACGAGCACTCCACTGACCTGCAGACCCACCTTTGCTGCCAGCCTTAATCTTGTTAAACAGCCGCTTACGCATTGCAGGCTTCGTGTAATTACCCGCACTGTTTACCGTCGATTTTTTCTTGGGCGCAGCCTTCTTCTTTGCAGGCATTACTTCTTCTTAGCTTTAGCTTTTGGCTTAACCTTCATAGTAGAGCCAGACTTCTTAGCTGCAGCTTTAGCTTTAGCCATTCCAGATTTTGTATATGAATATTTCTTACCGTTGACCATTGGCATAATTAGCTTCCTTTTTTCCACTTAGTTGAAGACGACTTCGTTTTAGAGGGCGCCCATTTAGTTTTTGCAGCCCAATAAGCTGCACTCATCTTTCCTTTGCTGATATTCTTTGCATGTCTAGATTCAAAAGCCTTCCTCTGACCTACCGTCTGATTAGTTTTTACACCCTGCTGTCCAAATCTAATCGTTTTAACCTTGCCACCTTCCTTAGCTACAACAACATGAGACTTAGTCGGGTGAGACGGAGTACGTTTAGGCTTGTTATAACCACTAACCCCAGCACTCTTTAACCTAGAATCTTTTTTCTCTGCCATATCAAACCTTCTTATCAACAAACCTGCTGTGTTTTTGATAACCCTTGCACTTGTTACACCAGACAACAGCCTTATATGGCTTAACCGTGTATACACATGTGCAAATTTCATCCTTTTTTATAACTGCTTTTTGTATATTTGATACCGTAGGTACTCTCATAAGGACCGCCCCCCCCCTAATCAACTAGGTGCAAATGCACCCCATCCTCAGAAGAAAGCTCTATCAGTGTATAAACAGCATCCGTTAACTGCTCAGTCAGGTAATAAGCCTGCGTACCAAAGCGTAAAGACGCAATATGAGGAAGAATAAACGTATCAAACGCAATCTCATCCATGTCTAAGTAGTCAAGTGCCGTAACACGATGCATTAATAGTTGCTTCATTTTTGCCTCGGTACTCTCATAAGACCCGTCGGGGGTCAAAATACGGTGGTAGGGGCTGATATTGCCCACATGGAACCACACACGCGGACGACGCCGCTTCCAAATAACTACCCCCCCCTACCTACCTTCTATTACATGCGTATCAGGGGTGAATCATGACCATTTGCCCTATGAGCAGTTGATCGAACTAGTGTAAGTCCTTGATATTGCTGGGTTCTTCTGCTCCAAAATCCTCAGCTTCAGGCTCTTCAAGGTCCAAATCAGCCAAAAAGGAACCGTTATACTGCACAACTTCCTGCTTTTCTGGTGCAATCCAGCCCTCAGCCTTGAATAATTGCTCGATAGCCCTGAGACGGTCAGAATCCCTCTTAGCCGCCGTTCCCAGCTTCTCCAACCTATCGATCCACTCAACCCTTCTCTGCTCTGAATCCTTGCTCATATTCGCTCTAATCGCCTCTATTTGTGCCTTTACACTAACATTCACTAACAGCCTTGGACCTTGCACGTTTGGGTGCGTATATCCTGCTTGCTCAGCTGATCTGGTTGCATTGCCTGACGCCATGAACAGTTCAACGAACTTTTGCTGTCTGAAGTTAAGCTTTCTTTCTTTGTTACTCTCTATGTACATTTGATACATCCCCTATAGGAGAAGTCGGAATTGAGGGGAGTTTTGTTTTTCCCCGCGCTATAAAAATTTAGCAACTGCCGATACCACTGCGGCGAATATGATCCATGCCGCACGTTCTGCCACGATCCCTTTGCCTGCCTGCTTAGCCAGAGTCTGC
>Ga0181402_1000648_pt1 | contig 12804 bp, 24 predicted proteins | sample 25SPOviralmetaG_FD_130131 | JGI IMG/M metagenome (GOLD analysis project Ga0181402, IMG submission 130131) | Marine viral communities from the oligotrophic San Pedro Time Series (SPOT) site, San Pedro Channel, CA, USA - 25 SPOT_SRF_2011-08-17 | ecosystem: Environmental > Aquatic > Marine > Strait...
AATACTGCTATAGGTGGTTCTAGTAGATCACAGCATTGCGAAGGCAGAGCAATTGACCTAGATGACACTTTCGGTCATGCTTCAAATGCAGAAATGTTTGAATATATAAAAGACAATCTAAACTTCGACCAATTAATTTGGGAGTTTGGCGATAGCAAAAACCCTGCATGGGTTCATGTTAGCTATGTAAGCGAAGATCAGAACAGAGGCAGATGCCTTAAAGCTGAAAAAATAGACGACAAAACTTCTTATAGTATTATATGATAAAAGCATTACTTAGTCTTTTAGGCAAAGGAGGTTCTGGAAACTCTCCTATAGGTGGTTTAGCTTTAGATATTCGTGAGGCTATAAAAGGCAAAGAATTAGACCCACAAAGACTTATTGAACTACAATCAGAAATAAACAAATTAGAAGCACAACACAGGAGCATATTTGTAGCAGGATGGAGGCCTTTCATTGGTTGGATATGTGGATTTGCTTTAGCCTATAATTTTATAATAAGAGACCTTGCTATTTGGGCATTTGGAATTGAAAGCGTTCCTGCGCCTTTACAAATGGAACATTTAATGACTGTACTTTTAGGAATGCTAGGCTTAGGTGGCATGAGAACATTTGAAAAGCTAAAAGATAAAACTAGGTAATGGAGCAGAGACCTAGACTTAGCGGAAAAAAACTAGCAGCATATAATCACATAACGAAAAGTGAATCTAGAATTTTAGTTATTGGCGATTTACATTGCCCTTTTGATTTAGATGAATATTTCGATTTCTGCAAGCAGACTTATGATAAGTGGAACTGTACAAGTACAATTTTCATAGGCGATGTTATAGACAATCATTATTCAAGTTATCATGAAACATCTAGCGATGGACTAGGTGGTGCAGATGAATTAGAACTTGCTGTTGAAAGGTTGCACAGGTATTATAAAGAATTTCCAGGTGCAGATGTAATTCTAGGCAACCACGATAGAATGGTTATGAGAAAGGCACAGACATCTGCTATACCTAGTAAATGGATTAAATCCTATAAAGAAGTTCTAGAAGTACCTACTTGGAATTTTACAGAGCGCATAGAATACGATGGCGTGCAATATATACATGGCGAAGCAGGAACAGCTCGAACAAAGTCAAAAGCGGATATGCAATCAACTGTACAAGGTCATCTACACACACAAGCTTATTCAGAATTTTCAGTAGGTAGAAACTTTAAAATCTTCGGAACACAAACAGGATGCGGTATTAATTTCGAAAGTTATGCTATGGCTTATGCTAAAGCAGGAAAAAAACCTGCAATTGGTTGCGCTGTAATTCTTGGTGGACATACTCCAATAAACTGCATGATGGAGCTGTAACTTTTGCCTGTACCTTACACATAACCTTACACATAAAAACAAACCCCCACTAATAGCAGGGGTTTACAAAGGATTAAGCGGAGAAAGAGGGACTTGAACGCCTTTTGTAAATTGTGTTAAATGTTGTAAATACTGCTGTTCTTTACTATAATTTATAGTAATAAATAGCATTTATTGTATTATCTAGCATATTTTGTAATTTTGAACCTTACACATTACCTTACACATGGGGTTTAATATCTACAGAAATCATATTCGTTTTTTTTATTACATAAATGGTAAGCAGCACGCTTATCAAACTAAAATTAAAATAGACAGATCAGAATGGGATTTAAAAACACAAAGACCAAAAGCTAGAAGAGGTGAAGTTGGTGCGCAAAATAGAAAAATAACACACGAACTAAACGAATATCAAAGAATCTATGACGATCTTAAAGGTTACTATAAAGAAAGTTTTACAAAAGAAATAATCAAACAAAAATTCGATGAACATTTTCAACTTGCTAAAACAGTCAAAAAATTAAATTACTCGGATTACTTTCATATTTATATACAGCAAAAAAAAGATAGTCAGTCTGTGCAAAAGGATTCCTGGCAAAAATACACACGAATACACACAGCAATTCTAGAGCTTGAAAAGAAAAATAAGACTACATACTACCTGCATGACTTTGACAGTGCTTTTTTTAATGACCTTATAACATACTACAGAAAGGATAAAAACATTTCAGATAACACACTAAGACGAAAGCTAGGTTTTATGAAATCCTTTTTAAATTGGTGTGTAAAAAATGGCTATTCTGTCAACACAGCTTTTAAAGATGTTAAAATTAAAGGCAGAGAAACTTCACATATAGCGTTATCACACGCTGATTTAGAAATCTTAGAAACGATAGAACTAGACGAAACTAAAAGCTACTATCGAGACCTTTTTTTAATAGGCGTTTATTCTGGTCAAAGATTTTCAGATTACAAAAGATTTGACAGAACCTATATAGAAGGTAATAACATTGTGATCAGAGCTAAAAAGACAGGTCAATTTAGCTACATTCCATTAAGTAAAAAGCTTAAAAGACTTTTAGACAAATATGATTGGAACTTACACACTATTTCTGGTCAGAAGTTTAATGATCATATTCACGAAATATGTCGAATAGCAGGATTTACAGAGATAGTTAACAGAGACAAATTCTTCGGAAACAAGAAAATAACAGAGAAAATACCACGCTATAAACTTATAGCATCACACACAGCCAGGAGGACATTTATAACGCTTTCTGAGCAGCGAGGAGTCAGTCATTCACTAATTATGAAAGTGACAGGTATAAAGTCTCTTAAAACCCTTGAAAACTATATTAGAATAGATAAAGACAGGCTTTCAGATGCTATTTTGAAGGCGTGGGACTAGAATGCTTTGTGAGTTTGCCTAGACCTTCTACGAAGTCTAATGCTTTTTTAGTATTTAGATCGCTTTTATTAGTAATTTTTGTAATAGCTTTTTCTATTTTATCATCAAGCTTATCTAATAATTTTTCAAAATTCTGCTCATGATGTTTTAAATCTTCATCCATTCTAATTTTTTGTGCTTGCATGTTTTTTTCAAACAAAGATTCAATTTCTTTTTTTAAAGCTCCACTATGTTTTTCAATCATTTGTTTCCTTTCTTGATCAAGTCTGTTTATAAGATCACGATTATATTGCTCTTGTTGTTCTTGGCGTTGTATTAGTCTCTCTTGCCTTTTATCAATTACATCATCTACTCTTTTTATGTTTTCATCATAAAGTTTAAAAAACTTAGTTGACATATCATTTGCTGTCTGTATTGTCGAGATTGCAGCATTACGAATAAGTTGCTCGAAATTTTTAAATTCAAGCTGTTGTTTTTCCGCAGCATAGTCAATTTTCACATTCTGAAGATTTGTGTTCTCATCAATTTTGGCAATAGCTTTTTCTACCTTTACTGATAGCTCATTTAAAGCATAGTCATGATCTCTTAGTGCTGCCTGGATTTGATTATATACAGAATCGTTTGACATTTTGAGACTTTCTGCACTTGTTTCTTGTGTTTGCAAGCCTTTGACTATCATTTCGCCATAACCTAAAACAACCCAATCATGGTTTAGTTGTGGAAATCTACTTATAATCTTTTCTAAAGTTTTTGTAGTAGGTGCATCGCCTTCTGTGATAATTTTTGAAATTGTTCTTACTGAAGGAATATTACATTGTCTAGCAAATTCATTCATACTAAGACCTGTCATTTCAAAGAATTTTTTTAATCTAGTAGCCTGCGCTGTCATTACGTTTTTTTGTGTTTTGTTGTAAAAAATATCATTTTATTGTGTAAACTATTTGTATTTTACACAAAATGTATTTAATTTAGCTTAAAATAATATATACTGTTTTACTACTATATATATATTTTGTACATAATTAATACTAAAAATACAAGAAAATGACAGCACAGCAGCACAAAAAAGCTTTAAATAAATTAAAAACTATTAACAAATTAACCCTTACAGGTAAGACTGAAAAGGTAAGTAAGAACCATTATCGCACAGACTACAAGCATCAGCTTATAGAACTAGACGATCTAACTTTAATATTAAGTGGTTCTATTGAAAATTTCTATTCAATGCACCATACTACAGAATCGACATATCTAATAATGTCTTTAGTAGACGAAAACAATCAAGATGTGCCTTTTACAAAAAAACAACACGCTGCATTTAAAACAACTCTTAAAGAAATTTTAGCATGACATCAGAAGAACTAAAAGAAAACGAAGACAGGTTAAAAGCTTTAGAAGCACGACTTAATTCGTCAATAGAAAATATTAAAAAACTTAATAAAATAATTTTTTCTGATAAAAGTATTAATGCAGAACAAAAGCTTTTAACAATAAAAGATGTCTCTCAGATGGCAGGTCTAAGCAGATCAGTTATCGAGCATGATATACAGGAAGGTATCCTTGATGTAGTACATAGAGGCAAACGAAAACTTATACCAACAAAATCAGCTAAAAAATATATAGAAATATGACAAACGAAAGACTAAAAGAATTAAGCAAAATATATGGACTTAATGGTTCAGACTTTCATGTTGCAGAATATGGAAAGAATAAAGTTCCTTTTATGAAAAAATCTGGTATTGATAAAATCCAAGCTATAGAAAACATTGATATAGATTTTAAACCAATAAAACCGCTATGCATTCCAAACGAGAATGTTGCTTTAAAAATTAAAGCTAAGTGGAATGATAAAAAATTTAGAACAGTGGGAGAAGCAAATAAATCAAATACTCAAGTTTCGTATTTAGGATGTATGGCTGAAAATCGAGGCAGGGCTAGAGCTGTTTTAACACTTACAGGTTTTGCGAAAGAAGGTGTTTATTCTGCTGACACTAAGTGGGAAGCTGACGAATTAAAAACAAGCAAATGACAAGAGACAGAGACGAATATTGTAGAAATTGTCAAGTAAGACGAACACACGAATATTACGGAAATCTGCCTTTATGTTATACCTGCATAAAAGAAGCTGAATTAAAAGAAACACAAAATGTTTAGAAATAAATATCAAAAACTTTCTAGCCTATGGTTTAGTAACATCTTGAGCATTCGAGATAATATAGTCCAGGAAGTAATAAAAGCAAACAGAGAGAATAAAAGGTTGCCAATAAAAAAATTAAAAAACTCTGGGCAATTATTAGACAAGTACACAATTAAATTAACTAAGTATAGGGGAGGCAGGCTATCTGGACAATAACTAAAGCCTCCCTAATACCAAAACATAAATGACATGAAAACTTATGTAGATAAGACATCTGCTACATATCAAATACTAGACGAATATCGGAAAACTATTTTAGACGAATCTGGTATTGATATTCAAACTAAAGGCAGAACAAGAGAACAAACAGACCTAATAAAAGTATTCTGCAAGCACACACGAGATAATTTAAAACTTGGAAGTGGTAGAATAGGAAGATTTTTAAACAGAGACCACGCTACAATTTTACACGCTTGTAAAACTTATGATAACCTTTATTTAAGAGATAAAGATTTCCAAGAAAAAGCGGAGTTTTACCTAACTAGATTTCAGAATATAGATGGTAAAAGCAGAGAAAAACCAAATATGGAAGAGCTAATAAAATTAGCTAATTCTGCTTCTGAGAATACTATCGGTGAATGGTTAAAATTAATCAGATCAACAGAGCTTATAAGACAATCTTTTGTTGACTATGAAATTGTAGATAATGAGTAAAGACCCTGCTTTTTTATTCTACAGCTCTGATTTCCTTACAGGCACAATGTTCTTATCAGATGAACAAGTAGGCAAATACATTCGTCTTTTATGTGTTCAGCATCAAAAAGGTAGGCTTACTGAAAAACATATGATAAACATATGTAAAACATATGATAAAGATGTGTTCGATATGTTTAAAAAGGACGAAAATGGCTTGTTCTATAATGAACGCTTAGAATTTGAGCATAATAAAAGGAGAGCTTATAGTGAATCAAGAAGAAAAAACAGAATTAATTCTATTAAACCATTAAACATATCTAAAACATATGTTAATCATATGGAAAATGAAAATGAAAATGAAAATAGAAATAGAATTAAAGTTGAAATATATCCAACGTTTGAAGACTTCTGGATTTTATACGACAAGAAGGTAGGTAGTAAAAAATCAATACAAAGCAAATGGAACAAACTGCCACAAAAAACTAAAGAGCAGATTATTAATTATCTGCCTTCATACATACAAGCTACACCAGACAAAGCTTACAGAAAAAACCCACAGACTTTTTTAAATGCAGAAGCGTGGAAAGATGAAATAATAAATAAAAACTATGACAGCAGTAAAGAAACTCAAAACAGATATTCAAATCTCGAACGACAAATTGTTAAAGACTTACAATCCTAGTGAATGTATAATGAATATAAATTTAAAAACAGTTAGCGAAGCTGCCTCTGATAAAACAACACCAACGCTTGCATCTGTACAAAACCAAGCAGGTAAAAACTTTATTAGCGGAATGCTCAAAGCCTGGATATTATACCTAAATAATATACTAAATCTTAAAAGGCCCATGACCGAAAACCAAATAACTCTAGCCACAAGTTTAATACTACAAGAGTATTACTCGCTAAGATTTGCTGATCTGACTGTTTTGTTTAGAAACATAATTACAGGTAAGTATGGATCATTTTATGAAAGCTTGACAATTGATAAGCTAATGAAACTATTTGAAGAGTATTGGGAGGAAAGATGTGAACTCTCTGCTTCATCTAATTATTCAAAACACATCGAATTTAATCAGAACCTAGACGAACTAGGTACAGATAGAAAATCAAAAAGAAGATTATGATAACAACAACACAAAACAGAAACAGCAGTTTTGTTGCAATAGCAGACAAGCTGCCCAAAAAAAGAAAGTATGTCTACGAAATAATAGAAGCTTTAGGTGTTACATCACCACAAGAAATCTGTGATAAGTACAGCTTTAAATTTAACGAAATAGCACCAAGGTTTACTGAATTAAAAAACTCTGCACACATTAAAATAGTAGGCTACAGAGAAAACAAAAGATCGAAACATCCTAACGCTATTTATAGAATAACTACAGCAGATGAAATGATTGATATAAAAAATAAAAGATACCAGGAGTTGGTTGATAAAAAAGACAAGCTAGTCTCTGATCTAATATTAAACCTATCACCAATTACAAAAGAAATTGTAGTTAAAGAAGTAAAAAAAATAGATACACAAATTAAAAACCTATAATAATGACAAGACAAGAAACACCGATAGTCGGTACAATAGATAAAATTCTGCCTTTAGAATTAAAAGGCGAAGACAAAAATTTTAAAGTACAGTCAATTGTTTTAATAGTTGACAACAGCTTTAAAAAGGAAGGTATGACTGTGAATAGAGATATGCCTGTTAAAATAGATTTTAAGCAGAAAAATACCGAGCAACTAGCTAATTATAAAATTGGTGATAAAGTAGCTGTAGAATGGAATTTAAGAGGTACTAAATGGCAGGGTGTGAATATGACCGAGCCTAGATACTTTACTTCTGCTGAAGGTTGGAAGATAGCAGACTATATAGAAAACACAGAACAAGTTGCTTTTACAGCAGCACCAGAACTAGACAATCATAAAGCTAGCACACAAGCGCAGTTTCCAGAAACGGATTTGCCATTTTAATAATTTAAACGAAACACAAAATGAAATATCAATTAAAAAACATAGTAAAAAATCCATTTAGAGATTATGATATAAATCCTTTAAATGCAGATAAAATAGAAAAACTTAAAGAATCTATTAAAAAAACAAATTTTTGGGATAACGTTCTAGCAAGACCAAATGGCGATTTATTAGAATTAGCCTATGGCCACCACAGATTAGAAGCATTAAGACAAATTTATGATGACAATCATACTATTGAAGTTATAGTTCTTGATTTAGATGATGACGAAATGCTACAAATAATGATGAACGAAAATGACGATTGGTATGGTTCATCAGCAAACAAACACGAAGCAATATCTTCTGCAAAAAAATTACATCCAGAATATGCTAACAGAAAAATTGCTGAATTTTTAGGCATAGATAAACGCCTTGTCGAATCTTATGCTAATGTAACAAAAGCAATTGACAACAATTACATAGATAAAAATATGATTCTAGAAGTTAATAACTATAAAAATCTTGGAACTTTATCAAATGCTGTAATGAAAAACGAAATAGCAAAAAAAGATATAAGTAAAGTATATAAAAGATCAGTTACATATTCTAGAAAACATTCGTTAACAGTTGAAGATGTCACTAATGCCTACAAAGACATAGAAAACGAAAAAAAATATTTTAATAATAAACCAAAAAAAACAGAAAAAAAAGAAGAAAAATTTATTGAATTACATCAATTGATTTCTAAAGCAAAGTTTTCTGTGCAAGATGCTGTAACACAAGTTCAAAATATTGTTGCTCTTAAAGATTCTATTAGCGATAATAAAGAAATATACAGAGCTATAGGCCTAGTTGCAGAAATAAAACAATTAATAAAAATATCACAACCAATTTTAAAACCACTAAGCGATGAAATAGATAAAAACAAAACCAATATAACTGATTTTGGGGGGTATGGTACAAGAACAGAGAGTTCAAAAAATCAATTTTTAACCACCAATAATAAATATAAATTATGAAACCAAGAACACTTAATAACTCAGAAAAAGTTGCTGAAATGATGATGAGAGATACAACTCGACGTTATTCAAAACACGATATAATAGATTATTTAACAAGTCATGTAGTTGTAAATAAAAGACAAAAAAGCACATATAATCATTCATACAAAATTTTTAAAAAGAATTTGCACCGCATAATGGATGGCACAGAAAAAGTTCTAGATAGAGATTATGGTAAGGCCCTAATTAAAATACGAGAACCAAAAAAGGATGGTGATGGCTCTATAAATATAATAAAAGAATATAAAGTTAGAGTTTTAGGTGAGGATGACCACCTTGTTAATGACGATATAGAATTTCGATATAGTATGGTACAAAGCAAGCAAAATAAAGTAACTGAAGCTGCAAAAAAGCTAAATTCTAGTTTTTTACCATTTATGATTGAAGTAATGAAAAAATTAAAAGGTAAAGATGACGAATTAGAAGAAGAATAGTCTGATCCGCTATAAGGATCGTTTTTTCATATTTGATTTTAGTTAGTTGCCCCCTGCTCTTTACAAGTGGGGGGTTTTTTTGTTTATAACCTAACCTTTTTGTTAAATGATTTACATTGCATAATAGGTAAACATCTTTCTAACTTTGTTTGTCCAGATAGCCATATTAGATTATGGCATCAAAAATCTACAAAAACAAAACAGTAGCACAGCTTCGTGCAATAGCTGTTACACACTTTCACAAATACATTCGCAATCGTGATGAAGGTAAGCCATGTATTTCATGCGGTGCTTATACCACACTTCAAGCAGGTCATTTTTATTCAGCAGGCAATAATCCTTCTGTAAGATTTCATGAAGATAATGTGCATGGTCAATGTAAAAAGTGCAACTATTTCCTTTCTGGTAACCTTTTGCCATATCGTCAAAACTTAATTGAAAAGATAGGACAAGAAAGATTTGACAAACTAGAACTAAACATTCAGCTTTCAAAGCGCACAGCTTACAAGTGGGATAGATTCTACTTACTAGAAATTATAGAAAAATATAAAGCACTCAATCGATGACAAAGAAAGAAGCCATGCAGATAATCGCTTCTAAGTATAATAAGCTAAAGCGAATCGCTCAGATGTCAGAGAACAAATACTTTCCAAACAACAAAGGCTTGTATCATGAAGACATTACACAGGATTTGTATGTGAAAATTCAAACAGAAATCAACAAACTTCCAAACAATAAAAAAGAAATATTAAAATTTCTAGACCGATATGCACAACCTGGAGCGTATATATATCAGAGCATTAAACAAATATTAATAAACACATTTAGAAAAGAAAGCAAATACACTAGGCTTGATCTTAGAAATCTAACAAAAAATGAAATGAAATATTTGATTGATCCTGGTAAAGAAATGGAAGATGAAAACATACAAGACAAAGTAGACAAGTACGTAGACACCTTCTATTGGTTTGACAAAAAGGTTTTTAATCTGTATCGCTATGAGTTTAAAACACATCCAACAGAAATGAGCAAACAAACAAAGCTATCAGAATCGACTATTTACAGAACAGTTAAAAGATGTAAAATTAAAATCAACGAAAAGCTAAAAAAAGAATACTATGAAAAGTAGAGGTCTAGGAGACGATATTGAAAAATACATAACAAAGCCACTAGGTATAAAAAAAGTTGTCGATACAGTAGCAGATGCTTTAGATGCTGATTGCGGATGTGAGAAACGTAAAGAAAAACTAAATCAATGGTTTCCAAAGCGTGGAAGCCTCAGACAAGATGAACACGCCTTCTTAGATATGTTTTTTGCAACCTACAACGGAAACAGTTTAAAATCAGAACAGGAAAGAGATATGCTTTATGCAATTTATAACAGAGTAAACAAAGCTAAAGAAGAGCCTACAAGCTGTCCACCATGCCTAAAAAGAATAGTCGAAAACCTTAGAGCCAAATTCAATGAGTACTAAACGCCTAGAGAAAATATACAAGCTAAGAAAACATCCAGATAATCCTAGAGTGATCAAGGATGTTAAATATCATTTGCTAGTCAAATCAATTAAGGAGTTTCCAGAGATGCTAGAGAAACGCCCCTTAGTAGTAAACAAAGATTTAATTGTCTTAGGGGGCAACATGAGATTAAGAGCAGCAGAGGAAGCAGGGCTTAAAGAAATATGGATTGATCAGACCGATTGGGATGAAGCAAAGCAAAAGGAGTTTATAATAAAAGACAACTCTGGATTTGGAGAATGGGATTGGGATGCACTTGCTAATAACTGGAATAGTGTAGAGCTTGAAAACTGGGGTGTGGATAACTGGCAAAATATGGACGACATTGAAACTAGTAATAATTTTACTTTATCAGATGGAGACAAAGAACCTTTTCAGCAACAAACCTTCACTTTAGCAGATGCACAAGCAGAGCAAATAAAAAACGCAATAGCTGATGTAAAGAAAACAGAGGAATATAATTATGTAGAAACCTTTGGAAATGAAAACAGTAATGGAAACGCACTTTATTTAATTATATCACAATGGGTAGAGCTAAAGAAATAGCAGTAAAAGTAATACCTTCTAATATTGCTAATCAATTCGTTAAAAATAATCATTACAGCGGTAAGGTTGTTCCTAATAGTAATTTACATTTTGGTTGTTTTTTAGACAATAAATTACATGGAGTTATGTCTTATGGCCCTAGTATAAATAAAAAAGGAACTATCAATTTAGTAGAAGGTACTGGATGGAATGAATTTATAGAATTAAATAGAATGGCTTTTGATGATTACTTGCCAAAATACTCTGAAAGCAGGTGCATAGCTATTAGTATTCGTTTAATTAAAAAAAACGCACCACACATAAAATGGATAATAAGTTTTGCAGATGGCACACAATGCGGAGACGGTACTATTTACAGGGCAAGTGGTTTTAAGTTAGTAGGTGTTGCTAAAAATGCTGGGATATGCAAATTGAATAATAAAGTTGTGCATATAAAAAAAACTTACGATTTAGGTTTAACAAGTAGTTTTTTAAAAAAGAGTGATATTCCTAAATTAGAAATGCAAGGGTATAAAGTTGAAATGTTAAAAGGTTATCAATTAAAATATATCTACTTAATTGACAAAAGTATGACTATAACAAAAGAAATATTACCATTCAGCGAAATAGATAAACAAAACGCAGGAATGTATAAAGGAGAAAAAATAAGTATGCAAGAAAGAAGGGATAAAAATTAAGTAAAATAAATATGCGATAGAAGTGTAATGGTTGCACATTAGACAAACCAGTCTAAAAGAGGGGTTCAATTCCACCCTATCGCTCTAAATAATAAAAATGCTATGGAAAATGATTGGGAATTGACTTTAGGATTTTATGGTGGTTTAGTTTTTGGCTTTAGATCATATCCACAAAAGGACTGCACAGACTATGTATTTTATTTACCACTAATTGATTTATGCCTTACTATTTATGAAGATTAAAAGAAACACAAAAGAAAATATGATTAGCTATTATTTTGACCTGCTGTCATATACCAAAGCACCAAAACATAGAAAATACATAGTTAATATGCTAGGGTATATCTGTGGTGAATTACCTAATCCTGAAAAGAAACCAGGTTATCCAAGAATAAAAAAGAAAAACAAAGAAAAAACAGTGAATCATGGCTAATGAAGAAAATCTAAAACCATTCAAAAAAGGTCAGTCAGGAAATCCGAATGGCAGACCGAAAGGAACAAGAAACAGAAGCACTATTGCTAGAAAGTGGCTTAATGTGAAATCGAAAGCTATGAACCCTATTAGCCAAGAAGAAGAAGACATGAACCAAGAAGACCTTATCACATTGGCTTTAATAAAAAAAGCTAGGCAAGGCGATGTATCAGCTTCTAAAGCATTACTAGATTCTGCCTATGGTCAAGCAAAAGAACAGGTTGATATTTCTACAGACGCACCTTCTATAGACTTTAGAACGCTTTTTAATTTTAAAGATGACACTGACAAAACCAAAGATTGACTTTTCACCTAGATACAGGCTGTTCTGGAATGACACTAGATATACAATTCTTACAGGAGGAAGAGGTTCTGGCAAGTCGTTTTTTACAGGTGTTTTTTTGCTAGGCTTGTTATATGAACAAGGCCACACAATTCTATTTACTAGATACACACTTCGATCTGCTTCAGTTTCTATTATACCTGAGTTTAAGGAGAAAATAGAAATGCTAAACCAAGAACACCTATTTAAAATTACTAGAGACGAAATAGTACAC
>Ga0181402_1000650_pt1 | contig 12800 bp, 13 predicted proteins | sample 25SPOviralmetaG_FD_130131 | JGI IMG/M metagenome (GOLD analysis project Ga0181402, IMG submission 130131) | Marine viral communities from the oligotrophic San Pedro Time Series (SPOT) site, San Pedro Channel, CA, USA - 25 SPOT_SRF_2011-08-17 | ecosystem: Environmental > Aquatic > Marine > Strait...
AATATATAGTATGGCTCATCTATTTTGTCACAGTTGCGGTGCTAAACTTTCTTATGCTAACGCAAAACCTAATTTTTGTGGAAAGTGCGGTATCCAACTTAATTCTTTAGCTTCTACGACTTCAACAAACACTTCAGCAGGTATGCCTGCGCTAGAAAAATCTGTAGTTATTTCTCAAGACGAGACAGATGCAGAGAGTGTTCCTACAATTTCGAATTTCGAAGTCGAAGTCCAAGCGTCTGACAAAAGTCCTTTGACTTTTGGTTCATTGGTAGGCGAGTCAACTAAAGCCGATCAAGGTCGGGCTAAGAGGGCTAGATCTATTAATGAATTTATTGATGAAAAGAAAAAAGAAAGGTGAGTATAAATATGAAGACTTTTCTGAAGTAATTGACTTAGCTATTAAAAAACAGCAATATAAGTGGAGACTTAACGCTGTAAAATGGTTTGACTTCGATGATGTTCAGCAAATCATCAAACTGCACATTTCAAAGAAGTGGCACATGTGGGATCAAGAAAGACCTCTTGAGCCTTGGATTGGTAGAATAATATCCAATCAAATTAGAAATCTTGTAAGAAATCATTACGGCAACTATGTCAACCCTTGCCCCGATCATCAATCACCTGATCACGACTCTTCTACCTGTCCTATATGTCAAAAATGGGAGAAGACAAAAAAAACAGCCTTAGAGGTTAAGCTTCCTTTGTCTACCGAAGACTTCGTAAAAGAAGTGAAGAGTAGGGAATATATAGATTTTGATTTTTCTGTATCTTTAGAAAGATTAAATGGGCAAATGAAGATCCGTTTAAGTAATATTCATTATACCGCTTATAGAATGCTGTATTTTGATGAGAGTAGCGAAGAAGATGTAGCTAAGTTTATGGGATATAAAATATCTGCTCAAAAAAGGAAACTTGGATATAGACAAGTAAAAAATTTAAAAAAGAAGTTCCTACAGGTAGCTATAGAAATACTTAAGGACCAAGATATTATAAGTGATGGATCTAACTAAAGAACAGAAGGATTTTTTAAGGGAGAATGCATCAAAGATCCCTGACCTAATTGATTTGACGAAGCAGTGCTTCAAAGATGATTCTTTAGACGGGAGGTCTAAGGAGGGTAGGGCTGTAAGGAAATTTCTAGTAGAAAATTCTATAGATTTTAAAACTACAGCGAGAGCACCTGTAGAAGTCATAGAATTCACAAAAGAGCAAAAAGATTTTATAATTCAGCAAGCTGAAGAAGGGTTGTCTTCTTTAGAAATAGCTCGCATAGTTTTCCCGTCTAGATCTGTCAGACCGTTGAGTAATGAGCAAAGAGCTGTCTTATTGCAAATTAGAGAGGTGAATCCTGACATTTTACCCTCTCAAGATTCAGGCGCTCTTAATTCATACATTGCACCGAAGTCTCCGTCTCGAATCATTAAAAAAATCAATGATGCCACAGGGTTAAAGTTAGATGAATCAAAACTTAATAGACAAAAGCAAATTTGCGTAGAAAAACTCGGGATAAACTTTTCTAACTCAAGATTTCTTAAAATTGTTAACAATTATTTAAATCAAGAGGATCGAGTGCTGTTCGAACACGAATTCACTCGATTGACTTGGGATAAACCTGATTTAACCGCAGACGAAATAAATTTGTATCTAAACGTGTGCAAAGAGGTAATAAACTTGGAAGTTATTAGTGCTCACTTGAATAAACTGAATAGTATGTTCGATGATGCTGACGAGCAGCAAGAAATGTCTGTTAGGTTGGCTGAAATCATCAAAGCTAAGAGCGGAGAATATCATCAATGCGAAACTCGCATTGAGAACCTGACAAAAAAGCTTCAAGGAGACAGAAGCGAAAGAATGAAGAAGATGAACAAAGAAAATGCTTCATTTCTGTCTATAGTGCAACTTTTCCAAGAAGAAGAAGAAAGAGAGACAATGGTAAGAATTGCAGAGATGCAAAAGGAGGCTGTGAAGCAGGAAGCGGAAAGATTAGAGGGAATGGCAGAATGGAAAGCAAGAGTTTTAGGAATAGGGCAGCAAGATGTCATATAAATGTAAAATATGTGGGGATTCATTTGATTCCTTGAAAGGACTGCATTCTCACATGAGAAAGCACGGTAAACTGTTGGGAGATTACTATGTTGAGAATTATGGGAGAAAAGACAAGTTAACTGGAGAATTAATACCTTTTAAAAATTATAAACAGTATTTCGCTACAGATTTCATAAATAAAAGAAATATGAAAAAATGGTGTCTCCAAGCACCAAAGGAGGAAGTCAAAGATTTCATCGTTACGTCCTTAAACAAAAAATTCCTCTCAAAAGCAGTTTCGTCTGGCCCCCCGTCCACTTACCTACTCACTAGCAATCTTCCAGATATAGATCTGTGTAAAGAGATCTTCGGAAGCTACAAAGAGACATGTAAGCAGTTGGACATGAAACCTATGCTTTCTGAAACTCTTCCGAAACAATTTAACAAAGATTATTCAGATACACCCATACTGATAGATACCAGAGAACAGAAGCCCCTGCATTTCACCAATTCTAAGTTGTTGAAGCTTGATGTCGGGGATTATGCAGTGGGAGGCGATTTATATGACTATACATTCGTGGATAGGAAGTCTTACCAGGATTTTTGCTCTACTGTAACAAATGGATACAATCGGTTCTTAAAAGAATTAGATAGATGCAGATCTACGGGTTGTTACTTGTATGTGGTGATAGAAACAGCTTTTGACCAAATGTGGGCTGTTAATAAGCAGGTATACAAAAAATTTAAATTAGATTATGTTTATCATAGGATGCGTGAAATACAGGCAGAGTATACAGACTGCTGTCAATTTGTGTTTAGTGGGTCTAGAGAAAAAAGCGAAGAACTGATTCCTAAAATTCTTGTTTTAGGCACGAAGCTCTGGGCAGTGGACCTTCAGTATTTTTGGGACAAACAATTAAAAAAAGATGGCTTGGGAAACAGGAAAACAGGAACTACACCGACAGTACAAGGATATAAACAAAGATATTCTAGAAAAAGAGGGTTTTATAGAGGAAACTGAAGCGAAAGTTTTGCTTTATAAATTCTTGAGGGAAAATCCTTCTTTTGCTTGTGAATTGTTTACAGGGGTTAAATTATTCCCCTTCCAGCATATGGCTATTAAGGCCATGATGGAGTCCGACTACTTTTTGGGGATATGGAGTCGAGGAATGTCCAAAAGCTTCTCTACGGGCGTTTTCGCGCTGTTAGACGCTATTCTCAATCAGGGGGTGCAGATAGGTATTTTGTCTAAGTCTTTCAGGCAATCTAAAATGATTTTCAAAAAGATCGAAGATATAGCGAAAAGCCCCAAGGCTACTTTCTTTTCTCAATGCATAACTAGAACATCTAAGATGAACGATGAGTGGGTTATGGAGATCGGCAGAAGTAGTATAAGAGCGCTCCCTTTGGGAGACGGAGAGAAGTTAAGGGGTTTCCGATTTCAAAGAATGATTATTGATGAGTTGTTGTTGATGCCTGAAAAAATTTACAATGAGGTTATCATACCGTTCCTATCTGTTGTGGAAAACCCTACAGAGCGTCAAGAGGTTTATGATTTAGAAACCCAGATGATTGAGCAGGGAAAAATGAAAGAAGAAGAAAGAAAGAGGTGGCCTAATAACAAAATTATTGGTTTATCCTCGGCTTCTTATAAATTTGAATATTTATACAAAATCTATCAACAATACGAGGCTCTCATCTTAAATAAAAAAAAGCAAGACGGAGCACACAGGACAATTATGCATTTCAGTTATGATTGCGCTCCTGAACAGTTGTATGATCGAAGTCTAATAAATCAATCCAAATCTACCATGAGTGACTCCCAGTTTGATAGGGAGTTTGGCGCTATATTCACAGATGATAGCTCTGGATACTTTAAGGTGAGTAAGATGGCTGCTTGCACCATACCAGACGGAGAAGGGCAATGTGTGGAGGTTGTGGGTAACCCGAAAGATGAGTATATCCTAGCTTTTGACCCCTCTTGGTCGGAAAGTGAGAGTTCAGACGATTTCGCGATACTTTTAATTAAATTGAATCGTGATACAAGAAAAGGAACTGTTGTCCATAGTTATGCGCTTTCTGGGTCGAGTTTAAAAACACATATTAAATACATGGCTTACATCTTAACTCACTTTAATGTGGCCGCTGTGGTAGGTGATTACAATGGAGGAGTTCAATTTATTAACTCTTGCAATGAGAGTGAAATATTTAAAAAGAAGAATTTAAATCTTGGTGTCATAGAAGCTGATTTAGATAAATCTAAAGACTATGATAAAAACTTAAGAAGACTTAAAAATCAATACAATAAGTCAGAAAAGAAATTTGTGTTTCTTAGGAAGCCTACTTCTGCATGGATCAGGTTAGCTAACGAATCTTTACAATCAGCATTTGATCATAAAAGGATATTTTTCGCTGGAGCGGCGATGAATGATGATTATAACAACCAAAGGAAATCGAGAGTCCCGATAGATGAATTAAAGTTTATTAGAGGTGAAGCTAATGACAAAGGAGGTAAAGGAGCTAGAATGATTGATTTTGTAGAGCATCAAAAAGATATGATGGATTTAATTAAAGTTCAGTGTGCTTTAGTACAAATTACAACTTCTGCCCAAGGGACACAAAGTTTTGATTTACCACGCAACTTGCGGAAACAAAGTGGGGCCGATAAAGCTAGGAAAGATTCTTATTCCGCTTTAGTATTAGGCAATTGGATGATCAACATTTTTTATGACATGGAATCAGATGACATCTCAAGCACCCAAGAGACTTTCACTCCGATGTTTATTTCTTAACTTTTAAAAGTTGAAAGTTAACTTTGCCGTGTAAGATAAATTATATTTATGGCTAAAAGAAAATACACCAAGCGCTCTGATTATTGGAAAAAATTCACTCACCCATCACAGACTATTGGAGAAGAGCCTTCTCCAGAGCTTTTAGGAGAACCTTTTTATACTTCCGATGCATCTTATAGCTCTGTATCTGAAGCTAGAAGACAAGACGCTTCCACAAGTGGTTTTAGTGGGTCTAGAACAAACAGATCTGCTTATGTGACTCAAAAAGAAAGATTTTCAAGTATTCGTAGGGGATTGCTGCCTTATGAATATGGTTCTGATGGGGTCACTTGTAGAGATGCTATTGAGTTGTGTCAAACAGATTATTGTAATGTAGCTGTGTTCAGAAATGCAATCGATATCATGTCAGAGTTTACAAACACTGATATCTATCTAGAGGGGGGAAGCAAAAAGAGTAGAGAGTTTTTTTACGAGTGGTTTAAGAAAGTCAACATTATCGGACTCAAGGATCAGTATTTTAGAGAATACTATAGAAGTGGTAATATCTTTTTATATAGAATCGATGGTAAATTCAAAGCGGATGATTATGCCAAATTGATTAACCAAGTAGGTAATATAGGAGCCACCGCCAATAAAGTCCCTTTAAAATATATTCTTCTGAATCCTTATGATGTTATTGCTAGAAGGTCAACGACATTTACTACTGGGGGTGTATATCAAAAGGTATTATCCGAATATGAAATAGCACGGCTTGGGAGTCCTCAAACAGAGGAAGATTTAGCTATATTTGAAGCTTTAGATCAAGAAATAAAAGATTCTATCAATAATGGATCTTACAGTAATAAAGGAATTAAAATAAATTTAGATCCTAAAAGATTATCTTATTCTTTTTATAAGAAACAAGACTATGAACCATTTGCGGTTCCTTTTGGTTTTCCTGTCCTAGAAGACATCAACGCTAAGATGGAGTTGAAGAAAATGGATCAAGCTATCACTAGAACCGTAGAGAATGTTATTCTACTTATCACTATGGGTGCTGATCCAGAAAAAGGAGGAGTAAATCCAAATAACATGGCTGCTATGCAAAACTTGTTTAAGAACGAGAGTGTTGGGCGAGTGTTGGTTTCTGATTACACAACTAAAGCAGAATTTATTATTCCCGAACTAAACCGAGTTCTTGGTCCTCAAAAATATCAAATACTTAACGAGGATATTAAGCAAGGGTTACAGAATATCGTAGTCGGAGAAGAAAAGTTTAATGCTACTCAAGTAAAGGCTCAAATATTCATAGACAGGCTACAAGAGTCTCGATACGGATTTTTAAATGACTTCTTAAATAAAGAGATCAAAAGAATAGCTAAAGACTTAGGTTTCCGTTCTTGGCCCGAAGCTAAAATGAAGGACATCGATATGAGAGATGAGGTGCAACTAATGAGAGCATCTACAAGGCTTATGGAGCTTGGAATTATCACTCCAGAACAAGGAATGGAAATGTTCCACAATGGTAAATTCCCAGAGCCAGATCAATTAGACTCTGCACAACAAGACTTCTTGGAAGATAGAGAAAAAGGTTACTATAATCCAATTGTGGGTGGAGTGCCTGTGTATTCTCCAGATGCTAAAGCTAGTGGACCTAAAAAAGAAGCAGGTAGACCAGAAGGGACAACTGATATCCCCTTGGCTAATGCTAAATACTCTAGATCAAATATACAAAAAACTATTTATGATATAGACAGCTTTATTCATGATGCGAAAGATAAAATGATATCCCATCTTGAGGTTTCTAAACTTAGTGAAGCTCAAGAAGAGATGGTATCAAATTTATGTGAATCTATCGTTTGTTCCCACAATAAAGAATATTGGGGCGAAACCTTAGAATCTTGTGTAAAAGACTTTAACGAAATTGAAAATTTAGACACTTTAGAAGAAGTTTTAGATATTTCAGCTCAACATACTCTAGAAACTTACCCAGCCGCAATTTTATATCATAGCCATGAAAAACAGTAATTTAAAGTCTACAGAAATTGAAGTATCTATTTCTTCAGAAGAGATCGAAGCTGCAATGACAAAGCAGAGATACGATAAGATCGATACTAAAGAGCTTAAGAAAGATAGCAAAAAAGAAAAAGCCGAGCATGAAAAAGATGCTATCAAGGATGACAAAAGCAAAATGAAAAAACTTGATAAAGGCGCTCCTTCAGAGAAAAAAGATGCTGAAAAAAAGGATCTTAAAAAAGACATGAAGTTCGACAAGGATTCTGAAGAAAAGATGAAGGCTGGCTATAAAGATGGCAAAAAGAAAATGAAAGCCGAAATGTCTGATAAGCAGAAGTCTGGTTTAGATAAAAACAAAGACGGCAAGATCGATAATAAAGATTTTGAAATGCTCCGCAAAAAGAAGAAAAAGTCTGATGCAGGATACGGCGGCAAAGACATGGAAAAGAAAAAAAAGTCCTACGCTCAAATGCTTACGGATATCGCTGCTAAAAAATATAGCGATGGAGTATAAATATACCACTACATTTCAAGCTCCCTTAATTTCTTGTGAAATTAGCGAGGCTTCTTTGATTTCTAAAGCGTCTTTAGAAAATCTAGCACCTTTAGTGCCTGATAACATCAACTATGATGAAAACGTAGATTTGATGGGTGTCGCATTTAATGCTGCGGTAATTAATCAATTTAACAAAAATGGCGACGGGATGGATACATCTACAGCCATCAAATATACTGATAAGTTTATCCATAAGCCTACAAATATAGAGCATGATAAACAAAAGATTGTTGGCCACATTGTTTCTGCTGGTTACAGCAGGTTTGGATCTAGCGAGTTAATGGGTGAAGAGGAGGTCAGAACTGTTAAGGAACCTTTTAATATCTCTCTAGGTGCTGTTTTGTATAAAACAGTAAACCCAAATTTTACTAATTTAATAAAAAATTCTTTAGATTCTGAAAGTGATAAATATCAAAAAGTTTCTGCTAGTTGGGAAGTTGGATTCAATAGTTATGTTTTAGCTGTTGGTAGCGATAAATTAAGTGAAGCCAGAATTATATCTGATCCCGAAGAAATAGCTAAGTTACAAGGTAATTTAAGAAGTTATGGCGGTAATGGTAAGACCGACAAGGGAGAGAAGATAAACAGATTAATCATGGGTGATATATACCCACTAGGTATTGCTTATACCTTAAATCCAGCAGCAGATGTGAAAGGCTTATATTCGAAGCCTCCTGAAAAAACTAAAATATTTATAAACGATAAGAGGGATAAAATTTCACAAAATAATAATTTAAATGTAAACACACAAAAGAACATTATCGATATGGAACTTGAAAATACTCTAAATGAATTGAAGGATCTTCTAAATGAGAAGAAATTCTCAAAAGAAGCTGTCGCTTCTATGACTGATACCTTTGCAGATGCAATCCGTCAACGGGACGAACAGTACCGTAAGGATATCGAAGCAGAGAAATTGGCAAAAGAAGATAAAATTAAAGAATACGAAGACCTTAAAGCTTCTGTAAAGGCGCTTGAGGAAAAACTAGGAAGCGCTAGCGAGCGTATTTCTGGTTATGAAAATGAAGAAAAAGCTCAAAAAGCTGTCGCTTCGTTTAACACTCGTATGGACCAAATTGACGAGAAATTCGAACTTGATGATCAAGATCGTGAGTTTCTCGCCTCTGAACTGAAAACTTTAGATGATGATGCTTCTTACGAAGCTTTCGCTTCTAAGCTTGATGTTCTTTGGAAGAATAAAAACAAAGAAGTCCAAGAAGAATTTAATTCTCAAATTCAAGCTCGTATTGATGAAGAAGTAGCGAAAAAGCTTTCTAAAGCTTCTGTTGAAGAAGTCGAAATTGGAGAAGCTCTTGACGCTGCTGAACCTGTAGATGCAGAAGTCTCTAATGCAAATGAGGCTGTAGCATCTAATGAACCCTCTTTGCGCGATAAGTTTAAATCTGCTTTTTCTCGCGAAAACATTGAAATTTCTTAATTTAAAACAAACAAAATTATGGCATTACGTATTCTACCATTCAGACAATATTCTGATCATGACGTTGTGAACATGTATGCGCTGAAAGATGCGGATATTCTCACAAGCACTACTGACACAGGCGCTGGCGATGCTGGCGTTTTCGTGAAAGTACACGACGGAAACTTCGATAACGATCCAGTAACCTATCAAACGAATTCTTACTTAGGTAAGAGTGATTATCCGTTTCTTGGGACTGCTGATATGTATCCTGAAGTCAATATCAAGATTACTACCTCTGCCTCTGGGAATGTTCCCTTGGGTATGACACTGTATCAAACTGCAAAAAACGATGAGAACGGCGAGAAGCTGCTCTACAATCCACAGAAACAAGAAGAACTGCAAGCGATGCTTCCAGGGCAAGCTGTTCCAGTTGTTACTAAAGGAATTTTCACATTAGCAGCCGCTGCTTTTGATGGAACTACCGCTAGTTACGCCCCAGGAACTGCTATCATTGCTTCTAATAACACCGCTGGAAAAATTACTGGTGCTGCTCGCGGCACTGCTAAAGCTTTCGGACACGTTCTTGGAACAGGAACCCGTGCAAGCGTTGGTCCTACCACTGATCAGTTTGCTGGTGATTACATCGTCGTTTCAATTGACTGCAACTAATAAATAGAAAGGACTTTATAACATGAAAATTACTTTAAAAAGAACTCCAGAACAAGTCGAGCTTGTAAAAGCTATGGCTTCTCGTAACCGCACTGTGGCATACGAGGCTCAAGTAGCACTTGCTGAATTCATCGGACCAGTTTTGGCCGAGGTTCTCAATCAAGCTCCTACTGTGAGCAACCTTTTCAATTCGCTTCAATTTGATGCGGATGACAACCCAAGCATCCCGCTTGATCTTTACTACGACATCTCCGACGAAGATTACGTCAAGGTGTGGAGTCAGAGTCATGCAGGTGGCCTTCCAAGTAACCAAGTGCTTCCTACAGCTTCCGAGCTTAAGTTAGCTACTTACACTCTTGATGCCGCTGTTGACTTTGATCGCCGCTATGCAGCGAAGAGCCGCATGGATGTTGTTGGTAAGACCTTTACCCGTGTCGCCCAAGAGATTCTTCTTAAGCAAGAGCGCACTTCTGCTACTCTTCTTATGGCTTCACTTGCTGGCGCTTCGATTAAAACGTCTCCTTTGTTTCAGAATAAGCAGATCTTCAGAACTGATACCGCAGACACTGTTCTTATTGATGATTTCAATAAGCTCATGACTCTTGCGAAGCGTATTAATACTTCTTGGATCGGTGGAACTTCGACTACTCGTACCCGTGGTATTACTGATATCATTTGTTCTCCAGAGGTTGTTGGAAGCATCCGTGCAATGGCTTACAACCCTGTCAACACTCGCGGTGGTGACGGAGCTGGAGCCGCTGCTACAGATGGATCTCAAAACCCTCTTGCTGCTCCAGAGCAGCTCCGTAATGAGCTTTATCAGAACGCAGGTCTTGACAGTTTCATGGGTGTAAACATCTTGGAATTCAACGAGATGGGCAAAGGAGAGAAGTTTAACACTATCTTTGGCACTGCCTCTGCCGCTGCGACCTATAAAACCTATGACGGTGCTAGAAACGCAGCGTTCGCAGGAGCAACTGACGAAATCATCGTCGGTGTTGATCGTACTCGCGATTCACTTATGCGTGTTGTCGCTACTGATCCAGATAGCAACAGTGAGCTTAATCTTATCGCAGATGACCAGTATAGCGTTCGTCAGAACAAGATTGGTTACTACGGTCAGCTTGAAGAAGGACGAGTTGTCCTCGACAACCGTGTTCTTCTCGGACTTATCAAGGGAGGTTAATAACAACCATATCACTTATAAAGAAAGCCGTTCCTTCGGGAGCGGCTTTTTTTTGTAATTTATTAATTAAGTGTATATAATATTATATGGCCAAAAAGAAAGAAGCATCATTTAAAGAAGTAACCACAGGGCAAGAGAAACCTGCTAAAAAGGGTCTTCTAGAGGAATTAGAGGAGCTTAGAGAAAATGGAGAGACTAGCACAGCTCGTTACAAAGAGGTCGTGCAAGAAATAGAGGTCATTTTTGGGACTGGAGAAACTAACTCTTTTGGAACAAATGATTTAGAGGTTTTAAAAGACAACTTAAACAGAATGAGTAAGGCAGACCTACAAGCTTTCTCTAGGAAAGTAGGAGTGAATCCTTACTATGATGGATCAGTTGTCAGAGATAATATTATTAAAGAGTTTAATCGATATCAAAGCAGAGGTAATATTGCTACAGCGCCCCAACCAGTTCCAGCTATTCAACTAGACCCAAATAATCCAGAACATAAAGAACTTCTTGATTGGTTAGGCAGTTAAAATACCAAAAGATTGTGTAATACACTATATGCCGAACGTATTAGAAGATCTCGCTTCAGGAATCGTTGTCACAGAATTTGACGGTGACACAGGAATTGCCACTGTATCTAATGTCAGTGGGTGGTTGTTTGAAAATCTAGGACAAGTAAACACTTACTTATATACCAACTTTAGTGGAGCTGGAGCTAGCGGCACATATGGAGAAATGGATATCGAGGCCCAGAGTGTATTAAAAGAGTTATACCTTTCTAATTACTACAATAAGCAAGCGAGAAACGCCCTTAGAGGCATTACAACCTCCACTGCTAGTGGAGACAACGTATTGTCGCTACGAGACGGAGAAAGCGCTGTTACGTTCGTTAATCGCAATGAGGTGTCAAAAGTATACAGAGGGCTAGCCAACGACTGCATGGATAGAGTCACACAGATATCTGCACAGTATAATATATACCAAGCTCAACCCAGACAGCTAGGTGGTATTGATGCAAGCGGAGTAGGCGTGACCTATATTTAGAGAGAGGCTTTGAGAGCTTTCTTGGCTTCTAAGTATTCACTACGAAGAGCATCACTTTTTTCAGGATTAGCCTTGCGAGCACTTACAAACTCTTTCTTAAGATCACCGAGAGTCTTAACTGTAGATTTCGGAGCTTCTGCTTTTTTAGCGTCAGCTTTAGGCTTGACGCTGGTTTTCTTTTTTGAATCGCTCATTTTATTATGCGTCTGGGTGTGTGTCAAACCAATCTTTACCGTCATTACAGATTTTGTTCTTTCGTCTCATGGGGACGTTGGGATCATTTAGTTTGCCAGTAAAATCATTACTCTTTTTAATGGGATCAGGAGTTTCCTCCTCCCCTTTCGGGGAGGACCAAGTTTCCTTTTTAAATTTATTATTCTTACTGGACATTATACAAATACTTTGTTAAATCCACATCCGCTCATAAATACTCCATTAGCTGTGTCATTTGGACCACCGACTTGAGTAGAGAATGTAAGGTCTACAGTCTTGTTTGATCCAATGCTAGAGGAGAATGATTGACTGTCAATTTTCAAACCTTTCAAATCATACTTAACTGCTGGTTTAGGAGTTGCTTGCTGATCATTAACAGTAATACTAGCATCTACTTCTCCAAGGTCTAGGATAGCTGCTAGGTTTTTAGCTTGAACATCCGAAACGATAGCACTTACGTTCAATGTGCAGCTAACTGGGAAATCAACTTCTCTTGCAAATGGGAATCTACTTCCGAGTCTATCGATTGGAGATCTGGAAAGAGGAACTGAAATAGAAGCGCTCTGAACATGCGCTCCATCTGCTCCTTGAATTTTAACTAATGATTGTGCTTCAGCGTTAGTTAAACTAAGGGTGACATCTCCTGGGCGTAATGCAGAAATAGCGCCTACACCCGCAGCATTCAAACCACCACTTACGTTAGGATTGGGAAGCTTAACAATTGTAGTAATTTGAGTACCATCCTCCTGATCAACTGCGGGGTTTTGGAAACCATCACCAGAAGTAACAGAGTTCATATTAGCGCCTTCAGCAGTAACACTTACAGTCGGAATCGATCCCACAGACATGTCTACACTGTAGTCACTGATGTAACAGTTACCAATACCGATAATAGTGTCATTAGTA
>Ga0181402_1000653_pt1 | contig 12764 bp, 18 predicted proteins | sample 25SPOviralmetaG_FD_130131 | JGI IMG/M metagenome (GOLD analysis project Ga0181402, IMG submission 130131) | Marine viral communities from the oligotrophic San Pedro Time Series (SPOT) site, San Pedro Channel, CA, USA - 25 SPOT_SRF_2011-08-17 | ecosystem: Environmental > Aquatic > Marine > Strait...
ACTTATACCAATGACATTTGCTTCATCTACTAACATATCCATTCCCGCGATTTCTGTTGGGCATATGAAAGTAAAGTCTTTAGGATAAAAGTAGATTACTGTGTAATCATGCTTTAAAGGTTCGTATTCTTTCGATACAGAAACCTCTATAAAGTTGTTATCCTTGTCTACACCTTGTAGTGTAAAATGAGGGAACGCGTCCCCGATACTTGTCATTCGTGGTTTAAACATAACTTCTCCTTAACTAACGTCAAATTCGTCTGAGATATCACTGTCGATGTCGCCATCTGCTTGTGTTATCTTCTTAAGCAAATCATGCTGTAAGTCTGGAGTAGGTCTAGGTAAGACTTCATCCATTGACTTAAGATCCGCTATTAGTTCTAACTCGTTCTCATCTAATGCTCTAGGCTTGCATTTTAATGCTTGTAGTTGATACTCAACATTGTAAGCATTTGGTCCTGTTTTCTTTCTTTTGAAGAAAACATCCCATCCAGTAGTTTGGTCAGTAGGATCTCCTAGATCTTCCATAGCTACTGTTAGTTGTTCAAATAACTTTTTCTTTAAGTTAAAGATTTTTACTTTGTTATCTCCATAGTCAATACATTGGATTGCATATGACCAGCCACATTTAAGGTCTGGGAAATAGTCTTGTACGTGATCTTTCTCTTTTCTATTGAAAGTTTCTGTGTTTCTGTCGAAAGCTAAGCATTCCATAGGGATATTCTTCCCATTCTCACCTTTAACCCAATACACATATCTTGGTAATAAGTCGCCCACTAGTCTTACGTGGTGGTCTTCTTTTCCTGTATAAGTATATGAATCTAGTTTGTCTTTCTTAGCTTCACCTTTAGTTTGATTAAATTTTATTGCCATTTTAATTCCTTTAAGTCTGTGATTTCTTCGAATAAAAAGTGAATCTTGTCGTCTTTTAATTCAAGTAATCTATTTGTTTTTAATATATCCTCATTCAGTGGGTACCTTATGAGGTCCAGTGTGGTGTCTTTTGTTGTCACATAGTGATTATAACTGCGAAATGAAGCGACACCTGCATATTGCGCAATCTCTTTATCGGAGAAAAATCTCCGCTGTATAAATAAGGCTTCTGGATTTAAGAGGTAGCTATGCCCACCCCATTTTTTAGTCCAAAATTTGAACTTGGGGTCGTAGTAGTTTGATGGCGGTATTCTGTATGTCAAGATATCAAGAATGACCATGATGTCTTTGGTACTACCGTTTGTCTCTTTTAGAATCTTTTTCCAATTATACAATATCATATATTATAACAAAAATTAAACCTTGTGTCAAGTATTATTTTTCCGATCTACTCGGTTAACGAATCTATAAAATTCGAACCTCATAGCCCTGTTTCATGTAAAATCCATAACGAGCGTTCGCTTGTTTGGTGGCAGTCTTTCCTCGTAGATGTATATCTACAACTATAGGTTGGATCTTGCCTTCCTTCTTACGAATAACTCTACCGATTAGCTGTGTAAGTAAAGGGTCGTTATTGATTGGGGTGGCTAAAACTAAGCAACTTAGTACATCAAGAGATATTCCTTCTGAGAATATAGCCTGTGTCCCATAGAGAATATTTTTAGATGTTTTTACACTTTCTAAATAATCTTCTCTCTGCTCCTGTTCCAGCTCACCAGTTATGCATACGGCAGAATCTCCACTTAGTCTCGCACAAGTCTTTAGCAGAGACACTCGATCACTTACTACCAGAACCTTATGACCTTTTGCAGCATAGCTAGAAGCTATCATTGCAACACTATGTACATACTCCTCTTGTGATACTAGGTGGTTTATTCTATTCGCCCAAGGAGTACGACTCCCATCTAGGAATCTAACCTCGGACTTTATTATATGGATTAATGGAGCCATAAAGTTTTCTCTAGGAGGTTTTATTACATGGCTTCCAAAATAATCTCTAAAAACCACATGCTTCCCGTCCTTTCTTTCTAGCGTACCTGACAGTCCAATTTTATATCGACTATGCATTTTGTCGATAATTCTACTAAAAGTCGGGCTGGATATATGATGCATCTCATCTAGTATAACTGTCCCGAACTCCTTTTTTATCTCATCTATTTTACGGTAAAGACTTTGTATATTTCCAATCACTATCGGGCCATCTGTTTCAAACTTTCCACTTCCAATAATGCCTGGTGTAATTCCAAAGACTTTCTCTACCTCTTTTGCCCACTGATTTCTTAATGCAATCGTGTGGACAACTACTAATGTTTTTCTTTTAAGTTTTGAAGCTAGTGCTAAACCTGTAAATGTCTTGCCCCAGCTGACCCATGCGTTAATTATAGCAGAGTCTTCTACTTCGTCATATACCTTCTGTTGGGAAGGACGTAAAGTAAACGTAAACTCTGGAAATTCAATTTCCGTATCAACTCGTCTATCGATTATATTATAATCATTTGGGATTAAATCCATTCTACCACTCGGTATAGAAATCAATCCCCCTTTTATAAGTCCCATATTTTTTATAACGAAAGGAGGATCCTGTGGATTCCTGGGAGGTATCATATATGTAAGTTCTGCATCTATTTTATCACGAGTTGCTGCAGGAACATCCATAAATATTCTATTACCTATAACTGCTTTCATTATTTAAAATTTGGCCCACTATGCCATTGTACTAGAGAATATCGAGTTCCTACTCGTACTTTTGTAACCTCATGCAGTAGCATAGAAGGAAAAACAATAACAGAACCTTGATTTCGCAATCCTTCGGGCATTTCACATTCACCGCCTTCAAAATCTTTCATTCTAAGATCTCCACCACTGTATCTTTCTCCATCGCTAAGCTGCACACTAATAGATAGTTTTCTATTAGAATAATTTTTTACATCACAATCTCTGTGAGGTACATAAAAACAACCTGGCATATACTTTCCAAACTGTACATTCTCGTAAGAATCTAGTTCAAAATTCCACTTAGCAGCTTTATTAGCTAAGTCTACAAAATGTTTACATATGCCTTCTACTGCGTGTTGAGAATCAAAGAAAGCAATTTCAGTAGTTCTTACTTCTTTATTTACAGTATTGTCGTCTTTGACTCCTGCCTCTGCAAAATGCTGTCTTTCTCCTTCTGCAATGATAGCATTACATACTTCTGGAGATATAGCACCATCCCACCAATAATAAGGAATATCTCTGATACTTATCATAGTTTTATCCACCCTAAAAGAGTTTCTCTATCTATGTCTTCCCATTTTTCAAAGGTGCAGTTATACATAAGTATCTTCTCAGTTTCATTACTTTGATTTACTACCTGTCCATTTGGTATATGTTCAGGATTCAAAGTAGCTTCTATTTCTTTTTCTTTGTTACTTATTAGGCTTCTAAACCTTACTAGGCAAAGCCCATCTTGTAAGTCTTGTATTATATCTTTCGCCATGTGTCTTTTTTCCTCTCTGTACTAAACTCCCATAATTCCCATGGAAGTCCGTTTCTATATAGTATTCCTGCCCAAGTTTCTTCTAACTTCGGCGGTCTTTTACAAACAAAAGGGAAGGGAATGTTTAAGCACCAGACTAGTGCAGCATTGCCCTTACCTTCTATCTTGCCCATCTTGTGATACTTAATGGAGCTTGTTTTGGTTTTTTCTAAATGAAAGTACATTCCATTACTATCGATATAATTTCTGCCTCTATGTCTTATCAAGTCAGGAATTGTATCAATCATATATCGTAAGGGATATATACTTTTCATAGGTGTTTGAAGTCTACGCATAGCAAGATTATTGCCCTGCATATTCTTATCGTCTATAACTTGGTCTTCTGCTAACAGTAAACCATCAATCAATTCCACATTGTCAGTGTTTAGTACATAGACTGGAAATTGAATTTTATCATACACCATATTTCTTTTCAAACTTACCAAAGGAATAGTCATCTCCAATGTCAAAATCGCAACCGATCGGACAATCAGAGATACTTAATCCCCTATCTTTTTGCATGTTTCTAAGAAGAATTTCACAGTATTCATCTATGTATTCTTCCTTTACCTCTGCTAATATTGAGTCATGCACTAACGCAAATATTTTAGCAGGTATGTCTTTTTCCAAGACTTCATTATGTGTATCGATTGCACCAAGTAAGTTTACATCAGAAGCAACAGACTGAACTAAAAAGTTAAGTCCCGATCTTACTTCATGTGAAGCAACACCTTTGTCTTTCGAGGTAACATTTGGTAGTCTTCTTTTCCTTCCAAAGTGACTGTATATAAAACCATTGTCACGAATAAAATTTTGAGAGTTATCAATCCACTTTCTAAGTCCTGAGAACTGTTTGAAATAATCATCAATAACCTCTTTTGCTTCTCGAACAGTGAACTCTTTTCCACTATCTTTTGTTACTTGCCAACTGATCTTTTGAGGACCAGCACCATACATTATACCAAAGGTAACAGCTTTAGCAGCCTGTCTTTCCATTGGGTATAGTTCTGCAACTTCATCTGCCTCACAAGGCAATCCAAATACTAACTTAGCAATATTACTGTGAAAATTACCTCCACTTCTAAATACATTCTTTAAGTTTTCATCCTTTGCTAGTACTGCTGCACAATATACTTCTGCAGTTGTTAAGTCCATAGCAACTATCTTGTTACCAGGCTTAGCTTTCATACATCCCTTAACTATAGGGTTATCACGAGGAAGCTGTTGCATATTTAATTTTCCGCTAGATGATAGACGACCTGATGTAGTCCCATGAAGATTAAAGTTTGTTCGTAACCTTCCATCTCTATCTAGTGCGGGTATTATTTTATCAATATAAGTTGTTTTTATTTTTACATTCTGTCTAACATTCAGAATGAGTTGGGGAACTTCATGCTCTTCTGCAAGATTACCTAAGCTCTCTGCATCAGTACTATCAGCACCAGTTCCTGTTTTCTTTCCTGTGGGCTTCAATCCAATATAGTCAAATAATAACTCTCTCAACTGTTTTGTTGAGTTAGGATTGAAATCACCTGTCTTTGTTTTGTAGTCTTGTACTTCTTTATACTCATCTAATTTTAAAGCAGCTTCTTCTATCACGTCACCCATAAGTGTTTGTGAACTTACTAATCTGCCTGTATCAAATGGGACTCCATTGTTTTCTGCATCAATTAAGAATCTACATCCAGGCTTCAATATATTCTCATATACCCAAGTAAGTCTTTTGTTAGTATCTAAAGCCTTCTTAAACTTTGAGTGTAGTATGTAAGTACAGACTGCGTCCATTGCCGCATATGTTTTCATCACTTCAAATGGAATCATATCCCAAGTAAAGTCAGCTTTCAATATGCCATGCGATCTTTTATAATTATCTATCCAATCATACATAGGCTTCTCATAGTCTCCATACTTTGTATGTTTCAATGAGAGTTGTTTCAATCCATGTGTGCCTGGATTTTCATCTATCAGATAGTGTTGTAACATAGTATCTTCGAATCTAGGAAAGTTGAATTTAAAGTGATACTCAAACCACGATACATCAAACTTTGCGTTATGAAATACTACTATCTTTCTATCAAATACTTGTTGTAGAAGAGCTTCGCAAGTTGCGTCAATACAGTCACAATCTATATAGGCTCCCCTCTGTCCATCATAACTTAAACTAATGCCAATCATATGCCCATCTCTAGGGTATAATCCTGTAGTCTCTGAGTCAAGTGCAACAAACTCACTTTCACAATCTCTTGCTTCTATAATAAATCTACTTGCCTCTCTACTATCTGTTATACCAAATGCCATACTTTCGTCAATTTCTACTACTTTAAGTTCTCCAGAAATATACTGCTGTATATTACTTTTAGACTCGTCCCATAACTTCTTTACCTCTGGTTTGAACGTAATCATGGCTGGATTGATAACAGGAATAAACTTCTTATCTGTTACTTTGCCACTGTACTCCATGATTGAAGTTACGTTGGTGAAGAACTTTAAACATTCTGACCCAACTAATATAATCCAATCATAGTTGTCAATATCTATTTCTATATCAACATCTTTCTTTAATACCTTTTTCAAACTAGGGTCAGAAGATAGCGAGTATCTGTCAAACTCAAATGAGTTATCAAAGTGACCGATAAAATCAGTCCTTGATGGTTTTGCTTCTACTAATGCTACTTTAGCCATATAATCTCCTTTTTAAACTGTCAACCCCTTTTTGTGTAAAGTTGCCAGGGTCATTTCCTTGTTTTAATTTAATCGTTTGATGTCCAAGACCTAACGTATCGCATATACCTTCTACTTTTGTAGCTGCGAGTTGACCTGCTTCGTCTCCATCAAACATAATGTCTACTGCTGTTGCTCCTTGCATTTTCAGAATAGACAACTTAACCCAATCTACAGACTGTGTTCCAAAACAGCAGACTGCATTTTTTAATCCTTTATCCCATAAGTTAAGAGCATCAAATATTCCCTCAACTAGTATAATTCTATTTTGTATCATTTTTGGTTTTGCAGGACACAATGGTAATTTAAGTCCTGGTGGATAGATATGATACTTTGGTTTTGTTGGATCATCTCTCAACAATCTTCCTATCAACCCAACTGTTTTGCCTGTTATATCCCTAATAGGAAATATAACTCTACCAGCAAATTTATCTCCGTCATCCCAAGTAAATGCACTCCATATTTTCAGAGTATCTGCACTTATGTTTCTTAGTGTGCCGTCATACATTATAGCACCGGCAGGCATTTTTATACCTATAGAAGATGCTCTTTTCTCCGCAATTTTTTCTTTTAACATATATCTTTTTATCTCTAATGGAGACTGCGGTGCTCCAAAGAAAGTAAATAAGTTGCCTTTAAATCCACATGAAAAACAGTGAAACATTCCAGTAACTTTGTCAATTCTCATACTTGGATTGCCATCATCATGGTCTGGGCTAAGACATTTTACTACTGCATCTTTTCCTGACAGCTCATAGTCTACTCCCTTTTCTTCTAGTAATTTAACTGCTTCCATTAGTGTATGTTATCTCCATTGTACTCTAGTTCTATTTCTGCTTCATATATCAATCTAAATTCTTCTAACGATGGAATATCCATTTGGTAGTTTCCTAAAATTTGATTGTTTTCGTGTAAACTTCTTACATAAAGTATGTAAGCTGTCTGTAATTGTTTTTCTGTATATAATATCATTGTTTCCACTCCCATCCTTCTTCTATTGATGATTGACATGCTTGAAGGTAATCTCTATCTTCTTCTGACAGTACTGACCAAAACTTAGTCACTGTAAGTAAGTATTCCATTACTCCCTTAGGGTCTACGAGATGTATATTACTTTTCATCATAAACTCTACTACATCTATTCTTTTTTGTATTCTATCTTTAATCTGCATTGAACTTTAACCACTCTGTTTTTGCTATTCTCTTTCTTAAATCTGTAGTACTGAACCTATGGTCTCTCTTGTTGAAATATAAACTTATATCTCTTGACTTACATAAATCTTTCCCAGTAAAGTCTTGATTTCTATACTCGTCTCCAAGTATTCTTATATCTATGTGGTACATATTAAGAATATCAAGTAAATCTTTTTCAGTTTCATACACAAGTATTTCGTCTACATACTTAACTGCTGAAAGCTGTGCGTATCTTTCTACAATAGATTGCGTTGGCGTCTGTTTTCCCCTTCTGTCTAAACTTGGATTAATTTGTAATCCGCAGATTAGATAGGTGCATTGGTCTTTAGCTTCTCTTAACATAGCTATGTGTCCTGCATGAAGTAAATCAAATGCACTACATGTAAATCCTACTTTATAGTTCATTTATTGATTCTCCTGTAGACATACTTTCCTTTAGCTCATCTCGTTCCTCTGGACTCAATACTGAGTGAGGTCCGATTCTTAGAGTGTCCCAATCCATTTCAGAAGTAAAGTCTCTCATTTGAGCACTTCTCATTTTCTGACAACTGAAAGTTACACAGGCATCTTCTTGTGTCCAAGCATTAAGACTATAGGCTGCATCAGCAGCATCTAGAATACCTTTTGCAAATCTTGCTTCTCCTGTTGCATCAGTCTGATATGGAGAGAACACCATAGTTTCATACTCTTGAGCCATTGACTTTAGAGTCTTACTTACTTCAATCTGTTCTGTCCATTCATACTGACGACCTGAGGCTAGTGAGCGTTTTACTTGGTTTAGATAATCCACTATTATAACGCCAACATCGGGTAACTGATTCATTTTTGTTTTGAGTACTGCATCAATCTTACCAATTGTCAGCATTGGATCGTAAACAATCTCAATCTGCTTGTCCTCTCTAAGAGGATTTTTGACAAGTTTAGTGTGCATAACATCAAAGTCTCTATGATTATAGAAGTCAGTGAGCAAATCCCCACTATCTTGATATCTGTCGCACCACCATTTTGCTACTCTATTCCACTCATCTTGTGATAGATTCTTTAACTTAAGTCTGTTCACAGGTACATTGGCACCAAGTGCACAACACCTTTGTAGAATTTGACGAGAATCCATCTCGATTGTAAAATACAAGGCAGAACGTCCGCCTTCATAAATATTGTTAGCCAAGTTAGCACATGTAATAGATTTACCTGCACCACGTCGTCCTCCCACTAGCACCAAATCTTTGGGAGAAAAAGTAAAGTCTCTATCATACTCCGTATTTAATCCTAGAGTGACAAACTTGCCTAGTTCTTCCTCGGGGTCGAACAATTCAATCTTTGCCATATTTTCCCCAGGCGGAGTGGTATCGACTTTTTCGGAGACTTCAACCACTATTTCTTGTAGTGACTCTAAGTTCTCCTCCGCTGTAGAGAAAGCAATTGTTTCATCTACAAACGAATCTATTTGAGATAATATCTCTGTTTGGGTGAATTCATTTTTCTGATAGTCTAATAAAGTATTAGCATCAATCTCAGTCTCAATGGATTCTATTGCAAAAATCATTTCTTGTAACTTAGAATCTCTAATCTCGAACTTTAAATCTTCAAAGCTAGGTAAATCCCCATATCTGTCGACATGCGAATTGATAATTTTCCATAGCGATTTATATTCTGCAGGTAAGTAGATTTCCTTCAGTTCTGTCCATACTGAAATGTCTTTTTGCGATAAAATCTGATGTAGTAATGCTGAGGCCAGCGTCAATATTATTCTCCCAAATAAAAGAAGCGGAGACCCCCACAAAAGGGAGTTCCGCTTCAAAGTTTAACTAGCTAACTGATTTTTCTTTTTTAGCTGAACCATCGTAGTCTGCACATGCTAGACCTCTTCTAGTAAGCATTGTTTTCACGCCTCTTACAGTTTTTCCGATTTCTTCTGCTATTTCGTCTACAGTTAAAGACGCAATTTCTAAGTCAACAAAAGGGTCTTGTTTGTTAGAACCTTTAGTAACTTTTTGCTTAGGAATAGAGTTAATGTCTCCACTTCTAAGTAAAGAAAGAGCTTTACCTCTGATAGAGTTTACACTTCTATCTAAAGCTTCTGCAATTTCTTCTACGAATGAACCACCGTTTACCATTTCGATAAATGTTGTTTCTTCGCTTTCAGAGTAAGTTCTAGGTGTTACAACTTTCTCTGCTGGTTTTACATGACCAGTTAATTCCATAGATAAGATTTTACCTTGGATTGATTTTGCTGAGAAGTGTCCACCTTCGAAATTCTCTGCAATTTCAGCGTATGTATATGTTCCGCTGTTGTTTTCTACAAAATTTTGTAGAGTTGCTTCTTGCTCATCAGAAAACGCTTTGCTTGCTGATGCAGATGCTAATTCAACTTCATATCCCATTTTTCTCAACTTTGAAGATACACTTCTTGTTGATGTCTCTAAGTCCTCAGCTGCTTCTGCAACTTGAGCCTGAGAAATAGGGCTTTCACCGACAAAGTTAACCAGTTGATCGGTTCTCTCGTCTGTCCACTTTGGTAATGCCATTTTAAGTCTCCTTTAATAAATGCTTTATATTTGTTATTACTCTTACGCCTTTTGATTCGGCATTGATAGTTTTAGCACTCTCAATACCACTTTCGTTAATTAGTAGGGTAACGGCGTTTGTTAAACTACTTTTTACTGTATAACCAGCTTGCTCTAGCACTGCTGTAGCAGCTGATTTAGTTGGATAACTTTTAAGTTTTCCTGTGATACAGACGACTCCTTTACTCTCTTCTTTTACACTTTTTTGTTTCATCTTGAAAGAGAAAGGTAGTTTGTCGTATTCATTCGGATAAAACTCGTCCTGAATCCAGTTTATTAGATTCTGAGTGGCCTTGGGGCCCAGACCTGCTTGGTGACACTTATCCCAGTTAATATCTGAAATATGTCCCACGACTCCACACAGTTTAGAGGCCAACGATTTACCAACAAGTGGAATACCAAATGCTGGCAAAAGTTCCTCCAAGCTAGACTCAGTGGATTTTTGAATCTCTAAGTAAAGCTTATCACCCATTTTCTCAGAATTAAGACAGTCAGCTATCTCGTCACTCGATAAGGAGTAGAGGTCGTGAAAATCTTGAATCTGTAGTTTCTGAATGGTCGAAGGCCCAAGTCCTTTTATTTTAAGGTGTTTGGCAAAGCCTTCCACCTTCTTGTCCCACTTCGCAGGACAAGCTTCGTTGTAACAATACAGGATATCCTTGACAAGTTTTAGGCTTGTATTACAACTTGGACATTCTGTTGGTATTGCTATCATCTCTTTTCTCAAAATATACATATATTATACTAAGATTTCGACCATTTGTCAAGAATTATTTTTCGGGAAGTCCTGCAGAATTAAGGAAGAAATTTTGAAACACTCTGTATGTCCTCCAAACTTAATTTTCGGAGCATAGCTGTCATGCTTATACTTAGCATGAAGTTCCTGTTCAATCTTCCAGCAGTTATATATAGTATCGTGATAAGTTCGTTGAATTCTTAAATCGTAATTCTTAAATCCTCGACTTCGCTTGATTACATGTCTCCAATCCTTACCGCTAGCAATTCCCACTTTGATACATTCTCGTTCCCATGTAAAAGTGTTTACTAGAACAACTCCGTACAAGACGCCGTCTCTTTCTTTTTCAAGAGGGCGGTTGTCGAAATAGGTTTGATTATAGACTCCTCCAGCCATTAAAATATTTCTAAAATAAAATTTTCTGCACAGTCTTCGACAAAGCTTTCAGACTTGTCTTGTATTACTCTATCTTCAATCCATACTTTATTCTCGAACATTCTAACAACATATCCCTTCTTATGGGTATATACTTCTGCTCGTCTAGTGTCGCTTTTGAATTCGTGTATCTGGCTTCCTTCTACTAGTATCATTGCACTTTCCTTATTATCTGTGGAATAATCTTGCCTGCTCTAATGACTTCAACTTGACAGCCAAGGTCTAGGTCGAGGGCTTCTATTATTCCTTTGTTATGTAAACTTGCTCTACTTACTAAAGCATCTTCTACCATGACAGGCTCTAAGATAGCCACTGGAGACACTGCACCTGATTTGCCTACTTGCCATTCTACATCTAACAATGTTGTGACAACGCCTTCTTCTCTCTTTTTAAGAGCATAGGCTCCTCTTGGGTGGTGACTTGTGAATCCTAAGTCATAAAACTCTTTATTATTATTTATTCTTATAACTAATCCATCTTGTGGGTAGTCTTCTGAGTTTGATAATGTTCTCACAGTATCAAATCCTAGAGAGTGAATAAAGTCTAAGTCTGTTTCATAAGTATCTGTAGGACTCATATCAATTCCATACGCAATGAATCTAACATCACGAGTTTTGAACTCATCAACACTTTTTAAATTCAATGCTCCAGCAGCATAGTTTCTTGCATTAGCAATAGTTTTGGGAGCTACTACTTCGCCTGTGATTTGATACATATCTTTAGTAGGGAATTCTTGGGGTAGTTTTGTAGACAATAATCTAGTAATATCTAACCCCTGTTTTCCATCCCCTCTAGTTAAGATTTTTTGTATCTTACCATCAGCAATTAGTATACTTACAGCAGCTCCATCAAATTTAGGACTCACAAAAGCTTTTTTCCACGCAGGTTTATCCTCGCCTTCCCAAACTTTCTGTAGGGAGAACATTGGATATAAATGGGGGAATCTTTTTTCTGAGTTGTCAGAATAACCTATATCTTCTATATTTGTTAAACCTAGAAGGTGGTCATACATCTCATCAGACATGATGGGAGAACCTTTATAGTACTCCTCGGATGCTTTTCTTACTAAATCTGATATCATTCTACTTGCCTATGTGTTTAATGTCACTTTTAGGTATAACTTGGTAAGCACCTTTGTTATACGCAACTGCAACAGTATATTGTTTGCTTATTTCCTTCTTGTACGAAGTATCTTTTGCAGGCCTATATGATGTAGGTTCTGCACTGGGTATCTTGGGTGAGGAAGGCAGGGAATGATCCTGCACCTGTAGGCTAACCCACTGTCCTGACCCATTAGACGACTTCCTCTTAGGTTTTAACCTATTCTTGCGTTTGCGACCATGCTGGTCATAGTTCATACTTCCTTTGTAAATCATAATATATATTATACAGAGATTTTAAGTATTTGTCAAGAAGTATTTTTTGGTTGGTATGAATGGTTTATAAGGTCAGAAAAATGTTCTTCTAAGATTTCTCTAGATTCTGCAAGCGATATGATTTCGACTAATCCCTCGAATAATCCTCTAGTGTTATCAAAATCTATAGCCATGGCTATGCCGTCCTTACTAGGCTTCCATTCTTCGTCAAAGTCTTGATAGTATTTACGAAGATGTAGATACTCCTTTCCTCGAAAAGAATTTATCACCAATCTTACTTGCTC